>LULE01000945.1_pt1 | contig 15931 bp, 14 predicted proteins | sample 728231 | NCBI WGS metagenome assembly LULE01 (sample SAMN03860297, study PRJNA289734) | marine metagenome | biome: seawater column; feature: ocean; material: water; isolation source: Red Sea water column Station 192 - depth 10m | place: Saudi Arabia: Red Sea | collected 2011-10-15 | depth 10 m | reverse complement strand
GTAGACATACAAACTGAATCTGCTGAATCTAATTCAAAATCAAAAAATGTTTCTATAAGAGTTTTAGGTAAAAAAGTAGTAGATATAAATACTGATGATTTCATTGAAGTTGATAAAGAGGATAAAAGTAGTGAAAACAGTTGAAGTAAAAACTAGAAAAATTCCAGGAATAATAATTTCATTGCTACTTCTTTATCTGACTGCGGTAGTAAGCATTTTTGTTTTAAAAGTCGCCTTTTTCTTTGCAGCTATTGGGGTTATTTTTAAATCGTTAACTAGATGAACAATTCCCATACACCTTTAGCTAAGTTCATTCACTGGACTTTTACCGTGCTATACGCTTACGGAATATTTAAACAGGTGGAAGACCTTGAAGACCTTAACGACGTATCTTTGCTTAATTTCGAGATATTTTTTGCAATTGTTTTCTTAATTATTGTTTTGCTTAGATATTTTTACATGAAAGATGTTAAAACGCTTCTAGGTGCACATGAGGAAATGCACAAAGGTCATCTGTTTATAGCCAAAGCTACTCATAGGCTTGTTTATATTAGTTTGATAATGCTACCAACAACAGGTTTGTTAATTGCAGGAATGTTAGCAGCAGATATTCCAGGCATGCAAATAGCAATAGGTCTACATGAATTTTCAGCTTTTTTAAGTTACGTGACAATAGCTATACACGTTGGCGCATCACTTTATTCAAGATTTAAAGGAGAAGGAGTGTGGAACGGTATGGTACCTATCTGGAAAGAAGGTGGTAAAAATGAATCTGAGCTAATTTCACATTTAGAAAAAGCTGAAGATAAAGTTTACGAAACAATTGAAAAAACTTTAAGGTTATAAAACACTTAGTCTAAAATCGATACATGCAAGATTTTCTAAATTCCACAAATTTTACTCAAATTTTTATTGCTCTCATATTGATCAAGTTTTTATTAGAAACTTATTTAAAAATAAGAAACCTTAAATCTATTGACAACAATAAAGACTCTGTACCGCCTAGATTTAAGGATGTTGTAACAGAAGAAGAGTACAAAAAATCAATCCTCTACAATACAGATCGAATTAAATTTCAGATATTTACTGCTTTATTTGGCTCAGTTGTTCTTGTCATTTTTACAATCGGGGGCCTACTTAATTATTTAACTCAAGTTGTTATGGACATGACCTCATCAAATGTCTTGGGAGCAGTACTTCTTGGATTACTTTTAATAATTGTTGAAGAGATAATTTCAATTCCGATATCAATATATTCAACTTTTGTGATTGAAGAAAGACATGGTTTTAACAAAACAACCAGAAAAACATTTGTTACTGACATATTTAAAGGACTCCTTATTTCTGGCGCAATATCTTCTATTCTTTATGCAACTGTAATTTTTATTATTATTAGCGCGGGTGATCTATGGTGGATTTATGCATTTGCTGCAGTCTTTACCTTACAGGCCATAATTTTCTTTTTATACCCAGTATTAATTATGCCTTTATTCAACAAATTTGAACCATTAGATGACGAACAATTTAAAAAACCAATTGAAAAATTATTAGAAAAAGTCGATTTTAAATCAAAAGGTTTATTTGTGATGAATGCAAGCTTGCGTAGCACACACGGTAATGCATTCTTCACAGGCTTTGGAAAAAACAAGAGAATTGTATTTTTTGATACACTTCTAAAAACAATTAACCCTGATGAAATGGAAGCAATACTTGGGCACGAATTGGGTCACTATAAACTAGGCCATATTCGTAAAACATTAATCAGCTCTTTAGTTTTTGGTTTCCTAGGATTTTATATTTTAAATGAAATATTTAAGAGCGATAATTTTTTCATAGCCCATGGTTTAGAAAATTTAACAGTGTATTCAAAGTTTTTAATGTTCTATTTAGTTATTGGTTCCTACACATTCTTCACTAAGCCTATAACATCTGCTTTATCTAGGAAGAGAGAATTTGAGGCAGACGATTTTTCCTTTCAATTTACTGATGGAGAACACATGATATCTGGTTTATTAAAACTCACTAAAGATAATGCTTCTAATTTAACTCCCGACCCCCTTTACAGTTCTTACTATTACTCACACCCTCCAATTGCTGAAAGGGTCGCAAGTATAGAAAATAAGTTACAATAGTAATAGAAACATGAGCACTGCAGACGAAATTAAAAAGTTAAATGAATTACTCAGAGATAGGGTTATATCTCAAGAAGAGTTTGACGCACAAAAAGATAAACTTCTTAAAAAAAGCAGCCCATCAGAAAGCGATTCTCAGTGGGTTGTAACTTTGCTTTTAGCATTTCTTCTAGGAGTTATAGGAGCGCACAGATTCTATGTCGGGAAAACAGGGACTGGAATATTAATGCTTTTGACCTTTGGAGGCTTGGGAATATGGCTATTAATAGATTTAATTCTTATCATTACAGGACAATTTACTAACAAAGATGGAGAAAAAATAGCTAGAATTTAGTCCTCTAGGCTTATCCAGTAAACCCCACCAGCTCTTGTACCAGCGTACAAAATTCTTGTTTCAGGATTCAGCTCTAAAGAAAAAACTCCAGGATGTAGTAATCCTTTATTGAAATCTTCCCATGTTGTTCCACCATCAGTGCTTTTATAGACTCCGAAATCTCCTAATGCACCTCTGTCTCCTGCAAGCCTAAAGTAATCGACTGTTGCTAAATAAAGCATATTGCTATCTTTTGGATCAACTGCAATATCACCCACGCCAAATGGTTCAGATATTTGTGGTACATTAAGCTGTGTCCAGTTTGCTCCTCCATCAGTGCTTTTATAAAGCCCGTCATCGTCTGTACCTAGGTAAAGAGTATTTGAATTATTTGGATCAACAACTAAAACATTTGTCTCCAAAGTATTTAAACCATTATTTATTTGTTCCCAGCTTGAACCTCTGTCTACACTTTTGAAAACACCTGCACCGTCACCTATTTTATCCGTGTAGTCTGTTTGACCCTGAGTAGTGGCATAGAACACATCACTATTATTTGGATCTATAACTAATTTGCTTACGTGAACATCACGAGTAAAACCATCGTCTGAGTTTCTCCAAGATTCACCTAAGTTTTCAGAACCTGTGATACCCACTCCTCTTTTAGCTGATTGATCGCCTCCACTACCTACTAATACTTTGTAGGGGCTTTCTGTCTCGACTATTATCCCGTGATAATGACAGTTTCCACCTCCTGGTTCTGGATCGTCACAGAGATCCGCACCACCAATAATTTCCCAGGACCTCCCAGCATTTTCGGACTTGTAGACACCACCACCAAATGTCGCAAATACAATATCTGGATCAATAGGGTGAGGAGCTAGTTGCATTCCGTACCAATTTTTGATTCCAAAAGAGGCGAAACCCCAATTTTTACCATTATCAATGCTTTTAAATATTCCAATATTGTAAGTTGTTGCATACATTGTTCCATCAGTAGCAGTTGCTATATCAACAACCTCAGAACCAACAAATCCAGTATTTGTCTCAATCCAACTACTTCCTTCGTCGTATGTTCTGTACACTCCTTGAAGTCCAGCCATAATTACTTCTGTACTATTTTCACCTGTCATTATTATTTCAACACCCACATCAGGAATTATTGGGTGTTCGCTAGTGCTTAGAAATTCTTCAGAAGAATTACCCCCATTTTTGCTAATAAACGTAACTCTTGAAAACACAGAATAAACTACATTTTCATTGAAATCATCTACATAAACACCACCTTCAGAAGGGTCTCCACTTACTCCATCTAGTAAAACCCAGCTACTTCCTCCATCAACACTTCTGTAAATTCCAGCACAATACCTAGCAACATCTTCTTCATAATCTGGGTCTTCATCTTCTAAATTAAAACAGTCGGCAAAAGTATATTTCCCAACTCTTACATAAACTACGTCTGAGTTTTCTGGATGAATAGCAATACCATTGACATCTGACCTATGAAAAGATTCACTTACTATTTTCCAAGTTTCTCCCGAGTCCTCGGTTTTTGCTACTAGGTTGTCAGTCCCAACAAAAATAGTGCTTGGATTTTGTGGATCGACATATATGGTTTCGATTCTATCAATTTCTTCTTCATCAAGATCTTGTCCTTCTTCTAGCTCAATTTCTTCAAACACTCCTTTTGGCACGGGATTAGTTCTTGTCCACTGACCTCCCCAATCAGGAGAAATATAAACAGCTGAGTTTTCTATTGGAGAACAATCTCCATTTTCATCATCTTCACAGTCTTCTCCAAATGGTAAATATCTACCTGCTACATATAGAAAATCCATAGTTTTGTCTATAGCAATTCCTGTATATTCAACCACACCAGGCTCAAAATTTCCTACGGGATTTGTTTCTGTCCATGTGAGGCCTTTGTCGAGTGATATAAATAATTTTGAGTCCGATGTGTTTGATGCTTCTGTAATGAAAGCAACTCCATCTGGATTATGTTTACCAACAACAACTCCAGCCATATTTCCGCCTATAGTTTTTTTCAATTCCCAAGTAAAAGTTTCTTTGTCAATAAAATATAAGTTACTATCGGCAAACCCAGAGTTATCTGTTGTAGTTGCCCAGTATCCATCTACAGTTTTAAATAAGCTTGTTACGGTTCCACCAAATGGTCCATTTACTTGATTCCATTTAGAAGAACTTAGTGCTGGATCTGGTAAATCTGGTAATTCAGGAGGTATAAATTCTGTAACTTCATTATCAGCTTCTTCTTCATCGCTATCTTCTTCATCATCATTTTCTTCTTCAAAATCTACACTTTCTTCATCAGAAGATATCTCAACCAACGTAGGACCAGAGGAATCACTGCTTGAACAGGCAGAAACAACTAAAAAAAACAAGAATAAAACGATTAATTTATTGCTTATTTTTAACACTTACCGAAATATTAGTAGTAAAAATTATACGTCGCTTGAATATTTTATGGAACACTCAGCACAAATAAAGCCTGCAATGTTAATGCCACTGTTATGAATAAGAAAATATATTGTGTTTTATCGCTTTTTTGATGCCCAAATATTTTAACCGACAAATCATGAGCTAAAACCACACTTAGCATATGTCCTGCAAGGGTTACGATTACCATAACTGTCCATAAAACAATTGGCTCCAAAAAATAATCAACAGTAGTTTCTTGTGCGTTAAATAGGTTCCACCCAAAACCTAGAGGATCATTAAGTCTGTATAACAATGTTTGAGACTCAAACAAGAGTAGCCCTAGGTAATGTGTTACATGATATGCAAAAGCAATTGGCAGCATTGTGTGGCCAAATTTAAGCGAGATTTCATTAAGATTATAATTTTCTCCGCTGACGCGTATTGCAAAATAACAAGCAAATCTATAAAAAATTATGACAATCAAATTCATCGAGAGAAAAGCAATTGTTGAAAAAGATGTTTCATAGCTTCTAGTTCCAAACAAGTTGAACCAAAATGTTGTCTCTCTTAGTCCGTCGTAAGTAACTGTCCCAATCATTAGAAGAATAAAGTACTCCATTCCTTTCAGCTGAGCCAGGTTGGAGAGATTATTTAAAAGATTTCTGAAAACAGGAGCTTTATGAGTCACCCTCATTTTGCTGTAAAGATGATGAAGAACAAGTAAAGGGTCAACTTCGATAATAGTTTTTTTGTAAAACTTTTGAATAAGCGATACAACGACAATCAGCAGTATAAACACGATACCTATATGTCTTGGATTGCCAGGTTTGGTCCAAACTAATTCAAACCAAGTTAAACAAATAAACAAGAAAGATGCGACATATACATTTTTAGAATCCCCTTCTTGATTCACAATTATTGATAAAGGATTGAACTTTGCGTATAAATCACCAAACAGAAGGCCAAGAACAGGAACTCCAATCCATAAGAAAACCCATAACATCAAAGGAGTAATTGAAACCTTAGCTGCTTCATTATTTACTAAACCAGGAACGGTTAATAAAACCAGCACTAAGAGACCTAAAAGCTTTCCGCTCGGTGATTGTTTTGTTGAAAAAAGCCTCTCTTCAGATGTTAAAATTGATTCCTTCCAAGAAACTTTTAGAAATACAAAAGTAAGAACTACAGTTAAAACCGCTGCATTGAGAACCATATTGAACGGAATAGGCAAGTCCCCAACGTTTATAATTCCGTGACCTAAGCTAGGTTCAATAAACATTGGATAACTTAATTATATGTTTTTCAATCATCAAATCCACACTACAATTAATATGGATTAAACAGGGAAAAAATTATGTGTATAGTTTGTAACATTACTCAGAACGAATTTATTGAAACAGCCTTAGCAGTAGAGAACGTCTTTGATGGTGAATACATGACAATTCCACTCACAACAACACCAGAGCAAATCCATTCTTTTGAGGTTATTCAATCTATGCTATTGAACGCTAACTTAATAGCTTTAATATTTTAATTTTATTTACAGTTAGAACACTTATCAGTACATATTCCAAACATTTCGACTCTGTGGTCGTTAATTACAAAATTAAATTTTTTTTCAATTTTTCTTATTTCTTCCGATAACAAATCTTCAAATTCATTTGATAAATTTACATCAATTATTTCACCACAGTCACTACAGAATAGATGATGGTGATGAACATGGTCTTCTAAAAGCAGTTCAACAACTGTTGTGTTATCCGGAGAAGTAAACTCGTTCAAGATATTTATTCTCTTTAAGTCGCCCAAAACTCTGTATAGTGTTGATTTTGCTACTTTGTCTTTAAGTTTTTTCTGAAGTTCATCAATTGTTTGAGGATTACGATTTTCCATCAATGCTTCAAGAACAAGAATTCTTGGATTGGTAATAGACACATTGCGTTCTGATAATATTTTTCTTGAACTTTCTGACATGAATTTATTATACTTTGCAACTTGAAAAAAAATGAGAATAATTCTTCAATATGCTTGACAAAAAAATAAATGAGACTTAATCTCATTTATTGTGATTATTAGAAGGAGAATTTTTTGAAAAATAAACTAAGTTTTAGATTTGGTGTGATCGCACTTTCATTAGTGTTGATAGCTTGCTCCGGTGGAAGCGCTGAGGCAGGTTGTCCTGAAATAGATGGAAGAGAGATTAATGTTGTAGCAACTACACCAATGATTGGAGAATTCGTTAGCCAAGTAGGTGGAGACAATATAAACCTAACAGTTTTAATGCCGCCTGAAGCTAATCCCCATACCTACGAACCAGCGCCACAGGATGCTGGAAAAATAGCAGATGCAGATCTAGTTTTTTACACAGGGCTAATGTATGAACCAGCACCACTAATTGAGCTACTTGAAAACTCAGTTTGTGGTTCGGAAGCTTTAGCTGAAGTTGGAGAAAGTGTTTTTCCAATAGAATTTAAAGAAGGCGGTCATGACGACCACCACGGTTGACGAAGAAGGACATGATGACCATGACGAAGAAGGACATGATGACCATGACGAAGAAGGACATGATGACCATGACGATCATGGTGGACATGAAGGCCATGGCCACGGTGCTTATGATCCTCACTTTTGGTTTGACCCAAATAGAGTCGTCTATGCAGCAGAGTTTATAGAGTCAAAGCTAGTACAGTTTGATCCAAGCAATTCAGCGAACTATGAAGCTGCTGGAGAAACCTATGTATCAGAGTTAAAAAGCTTAACTAGTCAGGTTTCTGAGTTAATTTCATCAGTGCCTTCACAAAACAGAAAGCTCATAACCACACATGAGTCTTTAGGTTATTTAGAGGCTAAGTTTGGACTTGAAGTATTGTCAACAATCATTCCTGATTTAGACTCTTCAAATGAGATTTCACCATCACAGCTTGTTGGTGTAATTGATGTAATTGAAGACAATAATGTAAAGGTGATCTTTATTGAGTCAGAAGCCCCATCTGTTTACGCTGAAACAATTGTCGCTGAGACAGGAATAAAAGCTGTAGAAGGCTTATGGGTAGAGACCTTAAGGCCTGGTCAAACCTATCCAGAGTTTTTAATGACTGCTGTTGAATTAATTGTGGAGAATTTAACAAATACTGATTAAGTTAGTTGTAGATAACTTTCGCTACCCGTAAGAAAGGTATCACAATGACAACAACAGAAGATAAGTTATTAGATGACACAGCAATCATCATTTCAGATGGTTGCTGTGTTCAACTAGGTACAACACCTGCATTAGATGATGTGACTTTTCGTATCAATAAAGGTAAAAAAGTTGCAGTAGTTGGTCCTAATGGTGGAGGTAAATCAACCTTGTTTAATGCAATGGTAGGCATAGTTCCTATAGTTAACGGATCACTGAAAATTAATGGATTAAACCCTAAAGAAGCAAAGGGATCTATTAGCTATGTCCCCCAAAGAGATCTAATAAATCGAAATTTTCCACTTTCAGTCAAACAAGTTGTCGAGATGGGATTGATTAGTAAGAAGTCGTTGAACCTTTTTTCAAGAAATAAAATAAACTCAAAGATCAAAGAAGCTCTTGAAAATGTGGGTCTTCTAGAAAAGATTAACGTAAATATTAACAAACTATCAGGTGGTCAGTTTCAGAGGGTATTAATTGCAAGAGGGCTTGCACAAGACGCAGATATTCTTTTATTAGACGAAGCATTTAGCGCTGTTGATGTAGGTGCACAAGAAGATATTATGAGTTTAATAAGTGATATTAATCTTGATGGCAAGACAATTCTTGTTGCAACACATGATTTAAACAATCTAGAAGATAAGTTTGATGAGGTTCTATGTCTCAATAGACATTGCTGTGCATATGGAGATCCATCAGAAGTATTAACAAAAGAAGTAATTGAGGAGATGTATGGTTCACATTATGATATGTTCAAATATCATACCTCAGAAAGTCATAAGCAAAACAATGATTGAGATTTTAATCGAGCCCTTCAAATATGAATTTATGGTTCGCTCAACTATCACAGCCATAGCTTCGGGAACTATGCTTTCATTACTAGGGCCTTTTGCAATAAATAGAAACATGGGCTTTATGGCTGATGCAATGGCTCATGCAACCCTACCAATTATTGCAATAGGTGTTTTTCTAGGGTTTAGCATTTCTGAATTAGGTGTTCCAGCTTCTATTTTGATTGCCTTTTTTCTAGGATATATTATTAAAAATTCAAATGTTGGTGAAGATACTGCAATAGGTATTATTTTCTCTTCCTTTTTTGCCCTTGGCTTTGTTTTAATATCAATACTTAATGTAACTATTAATTTAGAAGATTTACTTTTTGGTCAAATATTAGCTGTCAGTAGATTCGATGTTTACATAGTTGTTTCAATGTGTATCGTTGTAGTTTGTCTTTTAATAGTTTTCTTCAAGCAATTGCTGTTTTATTCTTTTGATCCTATTGGTGCTGAAGTTAAAGGTTTAAATACAAATTTTTTAAATTACCTATTTCTTGTTGTTTTATCAGTAGCAATTGTTGCTTCACTTCAAACAGTAGGTATTATTCTGGTCTTAAGCATGCTTCTGATACCCGCTGCTGCATCAAAACAAATAACAGAAACTTTTGTGTCTTCAATCTATATAAGTATTATTTTTGGAATTATTTCGTCAGTTTCTGGATTATATTTGTCCTATTTTTACAATCTGCCTTCAGGTCCAACAATGTCGTTAGTTGCAACCGGTATATTTATAATTTGCTTTTTTATTAATAAACTAAAAAAAGTAAAAATTCAATAAATTTATGTTTTCAATTTGGCTTCAAAGTACCGAACACAATAAAGAAATCTATGACTTGATTACAAGATTTGCAAAAGAAGAAGTAAAAGACCCATTTTTTCCACACGTAACCTTAGTAACGAAAATTTCTACTTACGAAAAAGCAATGAATATTTTAAAACTGCTTTCCAATGAAAAATGTATTATTAACTTTGACAAGATATCAACGGGAGAAACATACTTTCAAAGACTTTACCTTGAATCATCAGACAATACTTATTTTTTTAACTCTGTTTCAAAAATAGAAGGCTGGCCAAGTTTATGGGTACCTCATTTATCTTTGTACTACGGGGATGAGCTACCCAAATCTTTTGACCTGGGGGAGCTCAATAAACTCATCCCTGTAGCACTCACTTTTGACACTATTGCTGTTTACAAAACAGGACCACAAGTGTCAGAGTGGAAGGAGATAACCACTCTTTATTTGGATTGATTCCAAAACAACAAATATATTTGTGATACCTAAACAATTGCAAAACTTTCATTTGAAAAATCTATTAATAAGCTTTGGGATGTAGATATCATTGAAAAATTGCTTTCACCAACACCAAGAATTGCTGGAATATTGTGCTCAGCACACCTTATCGCCATGTGAGAGTTTGGCCCTTAAGTCAGGCATTAATGTGTTTTTAAGATCTAAATTAATTCTATTTTCTTGGTTAAATTCAATATTTAGTCTTTGAAAAAGTTCTTCGTCGCTTATATTATGCTTCTCTATTTCATTTAAAATACCGTCAATTCCTTTTGTGTAGTAAAATTTTGAATTCTCTCTTGTTGCAATAGCCGTCTGAAACATTTCAACCCAGGCTGATGCCGTGTATGGAATATTGTTTAATTCAAAATATTTATCAATATTTGAAAATATAACTTTTTGCAATGAAATATTTTCATCTTGCGGTTCACTATTATGAACTAAAATCTCTGTAAACTCTAAATTATTTTTTAGATTAGATGAAGACAGGTTATAGTTACCGGCCCTTACGTGTCCATAAATGTCTAAAAAGCGACTGAGACTTTTTTTTCCGAGTTTGACCTGATAGGCGTCCGACTTCATTTTCGTACTTATTGACTTTACTGACAACAGTAATGAGTTCTTTTGTGCTTCGGTAATTACATCTTTTCTCAAAAGATTGTTTAATTGAGCAAAATATACAAATCCCAGCCTTGAATGATGAGTAAACGGCAACGCCATATTGTCTCTAATAAATTTTATATTTTCTTTTTTAGAGTATTTAAAATTCCCATCAAGCAAAGAGAATGCCCTTAACATAGTTTCATTATTTTTTTCTAGGGTTGATTTGTTTAAGCTATCAATTTCAATTAAATCCTGATGCCATTTCTGAATCTCTTCTGGGCTAATAATGTTTTTATATTCAACAGCAAATTCATCTTCAGTATCAAACACATATGAGGATCGAGAGATATTAAATTCAATTGAATCATGTAATTGCGGGTTCTCTTTTAATTTTTCTAATTGATGCTGTATTATTTTTTCACAGCTGTCGACTTTTAAGCTTCGAGTTAAAAAACTATTTAAACTATGGTTTACATTTATATAGGCTACATTATTGAAAAGTTCCATTAATTTAGCCGGTTTATATTTTCTATAACCAAATTCACCACGCTGTATATTCCATGTTGAGTCTGTAAACATAAATTTGTATAAACCAAATGCAACATTGTCGGGTTTTTTTCCAATCATTTCGGCTGGATTCATGTCTGACATATTGCTAAAAAGCTGATTGATACCAAAACGATCGCTCGTAGTATTTTTTATAGAGTCATACTTTTTGACACTCTGCTCAATTATTTTTTTCTCTGTAAATATCAAATCCTTATTAACTTTTTTCTCCATCAGAGGCCGAACTTGTAAAAGCAGAGGTGAAGAATTCTTATCCAGAACCATTTCAATGTCTAAATGTTTGTTCCCAAATAAATCTTCTAGTTTTGTCAGAATTTTTAGATATACGGAATATTCCTTATATTTATTTGGCAACTTGTTTATTGATCTATGAACATAGAAATTTTTAATCTGATTGTACTTTCCAGATGTAACTGCATCAGTTTCTGGCCCATTATAAATTGAAAATGAACGATAAAGAGAGTCTGTCCCAACCTTAAAAGATGTAAGCACAGATACGCTCTTTGCGTTTTTTACATAATCTTGCAAAATTACGGTTTGATTGGTATCTTTTTCATAGCTACTCAAGACCTGATTCCATGATTCTTTTATATCTTCTATTCTTTCCTTGCTAATTGGTCCGATGGAAAGATATTTACCTGCATTAGAGGAGCTCTCCAAGTCTTCATTAGAACTATTACTTCTTATCATTATTTCTTCTGAAAAATTATTAAGAATCTCGTTAATATTTCCTAAATCTTCCAAAGAAAGCTCTCTAAAGTATGGAATTTTTATATCAACCATCTCTCCACTCAAAAAGTTTTCATAAGCTTTCATATCAAAGTGACCATGTCCACACATTGCTGTCAAAACGGCAATACTTTCAGAATTTTGGTCAGCATCTTTCACTGCCCTAATTGCTGATGCAATTGCATGAGTTGCTTCTGGAGCAGGTACTATGCCCTCTGTCTTAGCAAATAGTTGACCAGCTTCAAAGCATTCTTTTTGACCAATCGCTTCTGCTTCTATTGCTTTGTCTTCATAAAGTGCACTCACAAGAGGAGCCATTCCATGGTATCTCAACCCACCGGCATGAATCGGATCTGGGACAAAACTTGAACCAAGAGTGTGCATTTTGACAACAGGTGCCATACCTACTGAATCTCCAAAGTCGTATGTGTAAACACCTTTGGTTAATGAAGGGCATGCCTCTGGTTCAACCGCACGAATAATAGTTTTTTGCTCTGTTTTCATATTGTTCCTAGCAAACGGTGAAAATAGCCCAGTAAAGTTTGAACCACCACCAGTACAACCAACAATTATATCTGGGTAGTCATCAGCCATCTCCATTTGTTTCAGTGCTTCAAGACCAATTATTGACTGGTGCATGAGAACATGATTTAGCACGCTTCCTAATGCGTATCTTGTTCCTTCTTCCTTCCTTGCAACCTCAATTGCTTCAGAGATTGCTATTCCAAGGCTTCCTGGAGTATTTGGATCTTCTGACAAAAATTGTTTACCGATATCAGTTCTCTCAGACGGGCTTGGATGGACAGTAGCACCATATATCTCCATCATTGTTTTTCTGTAAGGCTTTGACTCAAAAGACGCAGCTACTTGAAAAACTTCAAGCTCAATTCCAAAGGCTTGACATGCAAATGACAAAGCTGAACCCCACTGACCAGCACCCGTTTCTGTAACCATTTTTTTTATTCCTTCTTCTGCGTTGTAATAAGCTTGAGGAATTGCTGTATTTGGTTTGTGAGAACCTGATGGTGACCCACCTTCGTATTTATAATATATTCTTGACTTTGTTCCCAAAGCCTTTTCAAGCCTTAAAGCCCTATACATCGGTGAAGGCCTGTATAGCTTATACAAATCTAAAACAGGTTCAGGAATATCTATATAGCTTTGGTCAGACACTTCCTGCAGAATCAACCCCATTGGGAATAACGGTGCTAAATCCTCTGGACCGATTGGATCCATAGTCTGTGGATTCAACTGCGGAGGTAAAGGATTCGGTAAATCAGGCACAATGTTGTACCACTGTTTTGGAATATCATTTTCATCTAATAAATATTTGTACTGTTCTTTCATTTTTACTCCTTTGTTTGGGTTGAGCCCGGAGTTTTAATTTCAGTGACAGTAACAAAAAAACCGGGCTGTGCCCGGTTTAAGAACTAACTAGTGGGGCACCTACCTATGTAGTTGACCACCAATTCCAGCTAGTTATATTTTTCATTACATATAAGGTACCAAATAATACTTAAGATGCAAAATTTATTTAAGTAAAATTTTTAATTCTCCTATTCTTTATTAAATGGAAAACATAATACAAGCTACAAAGCTGACCAAAATTTATGGAGAAAAAGAAACCAGCGTTACAGCACTAGATAATGTAGATGTCCAATTTAATGAAAATGAATTTACAGCAATAATGGGACCTTCTGGTTCTGGTAAGTCAACATTGCTTCATTGTTTAGCAGGTTTAGATAGACCAACATCAGGACAAATATTCCTGAAAGATCAAGATATATCAACTTTAAATGACAAACAATTAACAAAAATCAGGAGAGATAGTTTTGGATTTGTTTTTCAAGCTTTTAATTTAATACCAACCCTAACTGCCGAAGAGAATATAACCTTGCCAGCATCTATTTCAGGTAAAAAACCAGATATGGCCTGGATTAAACAAGTTGTAGAAACAGTTGATATCGGTGACAGATTAACCCATAGGCCCAATGAGTTATCTGGTGGTCAACAGCAGAGGGTTGCTGCTGCTAGAGCAATGGCAACAAAGCCAGAGGTTATTTTTGCTGATGAGCCTTCAGGAAACTTAGACTCCAAATCAAGCAAAGAGCTCTTAACTTTCATGAAGTCTGTTGTGGAGGAATTAAACCAAACAATAATAATGGTGACACATGATCCATATGCTGCGTCTTATGCAAGCAGAGTAATTATGCTAAAAGATGGAAGTATTGCAAGCGATTTAAAAGAACCAACTCAAGAAGAAATTGTTGCAGAGGTTACAGCACTAACTAATATCTAATGTTTGGTTTTACAAAACGCCCTCTTTTTTTAATTGCATGGAAAAACTTAAAAACCTATCCAGTTAGAATTTTTCTCACTACGTCTTCCATTATTCTTGGTGTCGCAGTAATCATTGCTTCAAACATATTTTCAGAGAGTAATAAATCTGCGTTCGACAACTTATTTTCAGGAATTTATGAAGGAGTTGACTTAGTGGTGCAGCCGATTCAGGAAGATTTTGCACAGGGTTTTAGTGGGGATGGAGGACAAGGCCCTATTTCTTTCGAGGTAAAAAAAATACCCGATAATAGAATTCAGGAAATAGTAAACCTGCCTAGTGTAAGAGCTGCATGGGGTGAAGTTTTAGGATTTGCACAATTCATAAAAATTGTAGACGGTGAAACAGTATTAATTTCAAATGGATTTGCTCCTACATTTGGTGCCGCATGGGACAGTAATCCATATGCACAACAGTGGTCACTTGTAGAAGGACAACCACCAACAAACAAAAAAGAAGTTGTCATGGATGTTGTAACTGCTGAAAATCATAATTTCTCAGTCGGAGATAGGGTGACAGTTCTTGCTGGTGCAACACCTGCATCATTTACAATTGTTGGAATTGCAGAGTTTGCTAATGTTGGTGCACCAGGTGGTGCAACTTTTGCTTTATTTGAATTTAGAACTGCACAAGCACTTCTTGATTCAAAAGGAGAAGTAGACCTTATCAATGTAGTTATAGAAAACAATTTTGATATCAACGATGTAAAAAATGATATAACAAACCTAGATTCAGAAAATTTAAATGTAATTAACGCTCAAGAAGCTGCAGCCGAACAAGCTGATTCAATTAAACAGGGTCTAGATTTTTTTAACACAATACTTAATGTTTTTGCAGGGATTGCAATTTTTGTTGGTGCTTTTATTATTCAAAATACCTTCAGAATACTTTTACTCCAAAGAACAAAAGAACTGTCTTTGCTTAGAGCGCTCGGNNNNTATAGGTTGGTCATATCTGAATCATTGTTTATGTCAATAATAGGATCAGGGCTTGGTATAGCTTTAGGTATTGGACTAGCAGTAGCAGTTAAAGAGGGGTTACAGTATTTTGAATTTGGTCTTCCTGACGGCCCTTTGGTTCTGACTACAGAAGCTGCAATCACAGGATTAATTATTGGTATTACAGTTACAATCTTTTCTTCTCTGCTCCCTGCCAGAAAAGCTTCACAAGTAAGCCCAATGGAAGCAATCAGAGATAGTGTTTCAACCCCACAAAGAAAGTCTTTACTTACAAGACTTTTGTTTGGCTCGATAATTTCTATTGTTGGATTTGGAGTACTGTTTGGAGTTTTGTATGACTTCTTAGATCTCCCAACCTTATCATCCTTGCAACAAGTTGGATTTGGTGCAGGTGTTATATTTATTGGAATCTCAGTTGTAACCCCGTCTATAACGAAGCCTTTTGTTTTTATATTTGATAAAATTTACAACTTATTATTTGGAATTTTAGGCAAATTAGCAACTGAAAACTCTAAAAGAACTCCAAGAAGAACTGCATCTACAGCTTC
>LULE01000572.1_pt1 | contig 15949 bp, 18 predicted proteins | sample 728231 | NCBI WGS metagenome assembly LULE01 (sample SAMN03860297, study PRJNA289734) | marine metagenome | biome: seawater column; feature: ocean; material: water; isolation source: Red Sea water column Station 192 - depth 10m | place: Saudi Arabia: Red Sea | collected 2011-10-15 | depth 10 m | reverse complement strand
GGGTTATTTTTTTTATAAGGTATTGCATCTAACATACAATGATAGAGTCTATTGCAATAGTGATTGATCGGTGAAACTCTATAACGAGTAAATAATTCAGGAAATACCTCTCCCATTACCATTCTGTTTTCAAGCATGTATGAAACACCTGAAGGAACACGAAGATTATCCTCTAACACTAAAAATTTTCCATCAATGTTTCTTATTAAATCTATTCCTGAAATATGAGACCAAATTTTTCTTTTAGGCATAAATCCTTCACATTGTTTTAAATAATTTTGAGATTTAAATACTAAATCTTTTGGAACAATGTTGTCTTTAAATATTTTTTTTTGATTATAAACATCATTTATAAAAAGATTTAAAGCTTTACACCTTTGTATTAATCCTTTTCTTACCTTAAGCCATTGGGATTTAAGAATAATTCTTGGAATAATATCCAATGGCCATTTTTTTTCCTCTGCAGCTTTTTTATCAGCTGAGTAAACCTTAAAATTAATGCCACGAGAGCTTATTGTGCTTTGACAATTTTGTTCAATTCTTTCTAAATCTTTGATTGAGTAGCTATTTAATATTTTAGAAATTACTTTAGCTTCTTTTCTTAGACTTTTTTCAGGAGTTAAATACTCATCATAGCTATTTTTTGAATTGTAATTTTTCCAGTTTATGTTCACTGCTTAAAAATACAATAATTGCCTATTATTAGTTATGCATAGTTTAGATTGAAGGTATGTAAATAATCGTTTGTATTTTTAAAAAATTAGCTATTTAATTAAAATGTGACTTACTGTGTAGGAATAAAAGTAAATGAGGGGATGGTTTTTGCATCTGACAGAAGGACAAATGCAGGCCTAGATAACTTTAACTCTTATTCTAAAATGTATGTCCATAAAGGCATTGATAGAAATATAATAATTTTAACTTCAGGAAATTTAGCTACTTCTCAAGCAGTGTTTAATTCGATTACTAAAGATTTAGAAGATGATAAAAATGGGAATAATTTAAATAATTTATTTAATTTAAATGAAATAGCAAAATATATTGGGAGGTTAAATGTTAAACATTCCTCACCAGATGGTATTAATCAAGAGACTATTGAATTAGGTTCAACTTTTATAGTTGGCGGACATATAAAAGATCAAGAGTCGGAATTATATTTGGTTTACCCACAGGGTAACTTTATTAAATCAAGTGAATTCAAACCTTACCTTGTCATTGGAGAAATAAAGTATGGTAAGCCAATATTAGACAGAGTTGTCAAGTCAGACACTTATCTTGGAGATGCAGCAAGATGTGCGTTAATAAGTATGGACAGTACAATGAAAGCAGATTTATCTGTTGGTCCTCCAATCGACTTAGTTGTATATAAAAATAATTTATCAGAAATAGTTTACCAACAATCTCTTGAAATTAATGATGACGATTATCAATACATATCTAAACAATGGGAAAAAGGAATATTTGAAATTTTTAAATCTTTCGATCGTTTTAAATGGGAAGAATAATAAATGGAGCCCTCTTCTTTTGTAACAAACTTATCGAGCGTTGTAGTAATTACTCTAGCTTTAATCTCTTTTTATCTAATGGCCAGAAAAAAAGGAAAATACGTAGACATAATATTCGGTTTAATTTTAGGAATAATTGTTCTTGTTAAAATTATTTATTGACAACAGCCGTCGCCGCATGTGCAACAGCATGAGCAAGAACAACCACAATCAGGTTTTGGTTTATTATAATCCATAAAATTTAAATATCATCATTTTACAAAAATTACAATATGATGAGGATTAATTGGTAAATGATAATAAATTAGCTAGTTTTTAAAATTAAATGAAATCTCTTCGTAAAGGCATTGGTAACAAAAAAGACATAGAAAAATATTATGATAACTGGTCTAGTTCATATGATGAGACATTGTATAAATGGAACTACAAAGCGCCATTACAATCAGTTAAAATTTTAAAGAAATATATCAAAACAAAACCAAAATTTATTTTAGATTTAGCATGTGGCACAGGACTTTTTATTGATGAATTTTTACGAGTCTACCCTAACTGTATTTGTGATGGATCTGATATTTCTAAAAAAATATTAGATATATCTAAAAGAAATGGAAAATACAGATATCTTTATAAAAAAAGTTTTGAGAATAAAATTCAAATAGTAAATAAGTACACTGTGGTAAGTCTTATTGGTGCAATGACATATTGTGAAAATCATCAATCACTTTTTAAACTAGTTTCTTATTATCTTGCAAAAAATGGTTATTTTATATTTACACATAGAGTAGATTTATGGAAAGAATTAAAATTTGATAGTGTCTTGGAAAAATTAACTGATTTTAACTCAATCTATATATCAAGACCTTTAAATTATCTTCCAAACAATAAAGATTTTGGTTCAGATATTAAAATTAGGATAGTCTTATTAAAAAAGAAATAATTAAAGTTAGAAAATGATTTGGGAAATTATTTTTTGGTTGTTTTTAATCCCCTTAATTGTGTGGGGACTTCATAAATTATTTAGATACAGTGCTATCGGGATACCCTTTATTAGAAACAACAAAAAACTATATTGGGTATTTATGATTGTATTAGTCTTGTTAATAAACTATCTGGTAGATAAGTTTTACCTTGTGAATTAATAATGTCAGTCTTCATTGAGCTAACAAAAAACCCTAATTTAATGTGGTTTGTATCATTTGTTTTTTTGGCAATTACTTTTGCTACATGGCGTGTTAGTCAAAATAATAATAAATGGAAAATTCTTTATGAAATTTCTAAATACCTGACAGCAGGGTGTCTTTTGATAATGTTTTTTAATATGTATTAATAGTCTATAATTTTAAAAAATTTACTAAAAATGAATTTCATTATTTTTTATTTTGAAATAACTCCTAATGAACCTGATGATTCCAAGACTGCAATAACCACATTATGACTTTGAATAAAAGCAATGTCTCTTATCCTATCACCAATATAAATCTTGTCTTTAATATTAAATTTTTTAGAACTGTCTCCACACATCACATATATATGATGTCCAAAAAATTCACTAGCTCCTGAAAGGGAAGAAATAAAATAGCAATCATTAGCACTATTATAAAATTTATAAACTTTTGTAATTTCTGATACTGCTGGATTTTTTTTCCAAAAATGGACAGGTTCTTCAAAGCCATTAGCCATATGATTATTAAAAGTTTTTTGATCTGCCTCTCCATAACTAGCTTTAGGCCAACCATAATTTAGATTTTTTTTTAATATATTTATTTCATCGCCTCCTGCTGGGCCATGCTCTGTTAAAAAGATTAAGTTATTTTTTTTATCGTTAAAAAGTCCTTGAGGGTTGCGGTGTCCTTTAGTGAATACTTCATATTCAAAAATTTTATCATTATCTTTAAATAAAACTGTTTTACCAACAGCAAAATTATCAGAATTGACACCATCCAAGTATCCATTATCAGGTATAGCTAATATGAAGGTATCATCACTATAATGTTGTAATTTACCACCTGCGTGAACAATGGACTCTGGATATCTTTCTTTTAATGCAAATATTTTTTTAAAATTTAAATTATTTTTATTTATGCTTGATTTTACTACATTTGTTGTAGTCATATATTCATCTTTAATTTTTATTTTATCAATATAGACTACGTAAATATTATCCTTAAAAATATAAATATCTCTTACAGAATTATTAAAATAGCTATCTTTTTCACTATCAAAAATAAAAAATTTTTTAATATTTGAGTCTTTTATAAAAAATTTTGTTTCATGAAGTTTTTTTTCTTTTTTTCCAAAATATATATCTCCATTTCCATGTACAAAAATTAATTCATTTTTATACTCTTCTACATAACCAAAAGGCCTATCCATTATATTTTTCTTATTAAAATAAATTTTATTAATTTTAAAATTCTCATCTTTTTCAGATCTAATTAATCCTAATTGAAGATTAGTTTTTTTTAATTCGAATTTAATTTGATCTAATTCAATAGATAATTTGTTTTCTATTTTTGCATCAATTTTATTTACAAGCCAATTTTTACTTTTTTGTGCAGTAAATGCTAAAAATATAAATAAAAGTAGAGCTGCAAAGATACAGGAAAATATAATTAGTTTTTTATTTTTCATTATAATTTTATTTTTAATATAATATTTTATATTAATTCATTTTATGCAATCTTCTCAAACAAAATTTAACATTATTTTTCAATAATTTACCATTTGATGCAAAAAAATACGGTCATTTTCTGTAATGTCTGCATGTAAATTAATTTAAAAGCACACCATTAAAGATAGTTTGCTTAATTTTTAAAAATCAAATGGTCATAATCAGTAACACTAAAATCTAGTACTTGAGACTTATAAAAAATCGCTGTAAACATTAGCTATTGCCGCCGTAGCTCAGTGGTAGAGCACACCCTTGGTAAGGGTGGGGTCGGAAGTTCAATTCTTCTCGGCGGCACCACATAAGTTAAATTTCTTTAAAATGGTTTTATTAGTTAGTAATTTAGTATTTGTTCGAAAATTGACACATCTATATAATCAATAAATAGCTCACTTGCAGCGCTAACACCTTGATCTTCCATTAACTCTGTCATTGCTATTTCACCCAAGAGTTCAAATGCATAATAAACACTTTCTTCACCCTCGTAATCTATGGCCATATTTAACTCTTCATTGCACTTATAAGCAAAGACATTGGTCATGTAGTCAGCTACTCTTATATTCACCATTTCAACATCATCAGCTGTTAGATTAGACAAATCCATCAGTTGAGGGTGAAATGACATTGTCACATATATCCATCTTACTAAATCAGTTTTTTCTTGAGTTGTTGTTTTCATTACAATGCACTTAGCAAACTCATCTGTAAACGGTCCAGAAAATAGGTTTAAATTCAAGCCAAAAATAAAAATAAAAGTGTATTTGAAAATTTTTTTCACGTGTAATGATAAACTATTTAATGTAAGAAATTCAATCATTAAATCTGGGGCTAAAAGCAGAAAAGAGCCTCGGTTGTCTCGACTTAGTTCCGGTTTCCCTTCTCTAGGCCTCTACTACCTTGGCTCTTTTCTTTGTTTTGGGAAGTTTCCTACCCTCTACATCTATTACTTTAAAATAAATTATTTTTTTTGACAATAACAAAAAATAAAAAAATAAATTTTTCTGTTTATAATTTGTGAATAAGTATTTTGGATTAAATTAAATATTAGATAGTTCGTTAATTACATTTTTTACATGATCTTTTACTCTAACATTACTCCAAGTTTTTACAATTTTGCCTTCTTCATTAATTAATACTGTAGTTCTAATTATACCATAATATTCTTTTCCTAAAAATTTCTTAAGTCCCCAAGCTTTGTATTTTTTTAAGACCTTTATTTTTTCATCAAATAACAAATCAAATTTTAATTTATTTTTTTTTTTAAATTTTTGATGACTTTCAATTGAGTCTTTTGAAACACCTACTACAATGCAATTATATTTATTTATAGCTTTGAGAGAATTATTGAAATCAATTGCCTCTAAAGAACATCCTTTTGTATTGTCTCTTGGGTAAAAATACAAAATTATGTTTTTCCCTAAATAATCACTTAGTTGAAATATTCCAGATGTGCTTGGCAACTTAAAATTAGGCGCTTTCATTATTATTTCTATTTTTTTATAGTATATTTTTCACATATAAATTCGGCCATAGCAAAAGAAGATGTCCATGCTGGAGATATAGCATTAAGAATATGTATAATGTTATTTTGCTTAATAACTACAAAATCATTAAATAGTTTTTTACTATTTTTATCAAACATTTGAGATCTAATCCCCACTTTACTACTTAATTCAATTTTTACTGGTTTATGCTTAAAGTAAACATTAGAAGATTTCATGACACTAGATAAAAATAGATTTTTAAACTCACTAATAGCTAAATTTCTAAGGTTATTCTCATTAAAAATTATTTTCAAAATGAATTTATAACTTAAGGCACAAAACTCTAAAAAATTAAATTTTCTAAAAGGCCTATAGGCTTCTCTTCCAAATACAGGGGTGCTACTAGGTCCTAAATAAAAGTTTCCATCTTTATCGTATACAGTGTGGACTCCTAAAAAAGGTTGGTCTAAATTTGGCACTGGATAAATTAATCTATTTGGAATTTCATTTTTATCTCCAAAACTAATTTTCCAATATTTACCTTTAAAAGGTAAAGATGTGTATCTAGTTTTTAAATTTGATTTATTTGCCAAATAGTCTGCATGTAAACCTGCAGAGTTAATAATAAGATCGAAATTATGAATTTTATTATTTGATATAATAGTTGTATTATCAGATGAAATTGAGTCCACTTTTGTATCGTATTTAATTATCACGCCTCTTTTTTTTAAAATTTCAATCAATTTGTTTGATACCTCTTTTGGATCAGCTATGGCTGTTTCTTTAATAAAGAGAGCTTCATTAAATAGGGGATTGCAGTTTGGCTCTATTTTTAAAATCTCATCGAAACTATTTAACTTGATTGTTTCGACTCCTACCTCCTTCGATCTCTCATACAATAAATTAAGTGTTTCGATATCTTTTTTTGTTTTTGGAAGTAATAACTTTCCACAATTATTGATATAAAGATAGTTCTCACTAATAAATTTTTTCATTAACTTTGAACCTCTGATGCAGAGAGTTGACCTTAAAGTTTTAGGTTGATAGTAGATTCCAGAGTGAATAACTCCACTATTTCTTCCAGTTCCATGTGATAGTGAGTCTCTCTCTTTCTCAAAAATAGTTATGTCGATATTTTCTTTACTTAAGATATATGCAATTGTGAGACCAACAATGCCCGACCCAATGATAGCAACTTTCATTTACTTTTTTAATTTATCTAAAAGGTAAAATTCTATTGGTGAAAATTGATTTTTATTTTCAGCTATGAAATCATCTACTAACTTTAATTTATGGTCTTCCATTTCAATAACTTTGCGGATACTTAAGTCAACATAAAGAGAGCAAACTTCAGATGTAGCTGCTCTAAAATTCCCACTTTTACTTACAATTTCCAATTGATATACAAATCTTTTTTTATCACGGTCTAAGAATAGTAAGTTTATATCAACTTCATCTCCCTCTTTAACCTCTTGAATATATTTAGTGTGGGACTCCACAGCAAATGTTGATCTTTTCTCATTTTTAGCTGACTCTCCTCCCATTTGAAATCTATCAAGCAACACATCCCATCCTTGATCGAATAAGTGGATATAAAAGGCTAAATTCATATGACCATTGTAGTCTGTCCAATCTGAAATAATTTTTTCTGTTCTAAGGTAAATTGACATTATCTAATTTTATAAGAATTATTTAATATTAACATTGAAAAATAAATTAATAGTATTTTATTAAATAAAGGGGTAGTGATGAAAATAGGTTTTGTTGGGCTAGGTAATGTGGGTGGAAAATTAGCAAATAATCTTCTTGAAAATAATTTTCAAATGTCAGTTTTTGATAAAAATCACATATTAATGGATGAGTTTAAATTAAAGGGTGCTGAGACAGCTAAATCAATAAAAGATCTTGTGATGAATTCTGATATTTTAATAACTTGTCTTCCCTCTCCCAAGATATGCGCAGAAGTTTTAGAGTCCAAAGATGGTATTATTGATACTATACAAAAAAATCAAATATGGATTGAGATGAGCACAACTGAAGATGAACAACTAAAAAAACATGCATCATTAATTCAGCAAAAAAATGCAATAGCTTTAGAAGCCCCTGTAAGTGGGGGTTGTTATAGAGCTGCAACAGGAAACATTTCTATTTTTGTTGGAGGAAGTAGAGAGGGATTTGAAAAGGCTATGCCAGTGTTAAAATGTCTTGGTCGAAAAATTTTGTATACTGGAGACTTTGGAAGTGCATCCATTCTTAAAGTTATTACTAATTATCTAGCGACTGTTCACTTAGTTGCTTTAGGAGAAGCTTGGACTATTGCTAGTAAATCAAATCTTGATTTGAACAAAACATTTAAAGGAATTGCAGCTTCTTCAGGTAACTCATTTGTCCATGAAACTGAGAGTCAGGTAATATTAAATGGTTCATATAATATAAATTTTACAATGGACTTAGTTGAGAAAGATGTAGGACTTTTTCAGGATCTCGCCACAAAACTTGGGATCGAATTAGAAATTTCACCTTTAGTTCTTGATATTATTAAAGATGCAAGAAAAACTTTTGGTGATCGTGCATGGTCCTCAATGGTCGTAAAAAGGCTTGAAAATAAATACAATACTGCATTCAGAGCTGAGGGTTACCCTGAGGAATTGATTGATTTAGAGGAAAAAAGTCTCGGTTATGAGATATGATTATTTTGAGTTTTTGTTAGTATTTATCTATGAATTTCATAACTGATGTAATTCTACCTTTAGCCTTAGCTTTCATTATGTTCACTTTAGGCTTGGGTTTGACGTTTTCAGATTTTGCAAGAGTAATAAAAGCACCTAAAAATTTTATTATAGGTTTAATTAGTCAAATAATTTTTCTTCCAATAGTCGCTTTAATAATTGTTTTTATTTGGCCACTTCAGCCTGAATTAGCTATAGGTTTAATATTAATCGCTGCTGCTCCAGGTGGAGTAACTTCTAACATTCTTACATCTTTTGCTAAAGGGGATGTTGCTTTATCAATATCTTTAACTGCAGTAATCAGCCTTTTAAGTGTAATTTCTGTGCCTATTGTTTTGGGGATATCAATGGGATTGATTTCTGACAACTCTCTAGGCTCAATCTCACTTACAGGAATAGCTATAAGTATGTTTTTGATTGTGACATTACCTGTTTTAATTGGAATGACTTTCAGAGCTAGCTTGTCCTTTTTAACAATGAGAATTGAGAAGTTTGCTAGAATACTTTCAACTGCTTTATTTGTTTTAGTTTTGATTGGAGCTATTTTAGCTGAGAGAGAAAATTTAATTGATTATTTTGCTCAAACTGGGTTGGTAGTCCTTTCTCTTAATTTATTAATGATGATAATTGCTTTTTATTGGGCAAAGTTTTTTGGGACAGGAACCTCACAACAAAAAGCTATTTCAATAGAGTGTGGTCTTCAAAACGGAACTTTAGCTATTTTTGTAGGCACAAGTGTTTTTGGTGGCGGTCTATATATAATACCTGCTGCTACTTATAGCGTCATAATGTACTTAACGTCTTTAATATTTATTTATTTTATAAGAAATCGCTAAATATAAATCTTATCTGCTAATCCAAAACAAAGAATAGCCCAACCTAGTGCAAGACCACCTGTTGATAGCCATCCCTCTCTTGAATATTGGTCAGTTCTTCCTAATTTATCTATCTCACCAGTGTAAAAAGCTGATATTGCTATTATGGTCATGATTATAAACATAAAATTAAAGAATGCCCATGTAGCCTCTGTACCTCTAAATAAAATATATAACTGCATTAAAACAGCACCTACAATTACTGCTCCAGCAAACCTTGCAAAAAATGCGGCTGTTACATCAATTCCATATTTGCTTATGAAGTTTTTGGTATTAAACAAACAGTTAAAGCCGTAAAAAGCATTCATCACTAAAATAATTAAAAAAATTACTAAATAAAATATTCCGTTAAAATTTCCTATCATATGAATCTCCCATATCCAATTTTATCAGATTTTTAACTTTAATGACTATGAATTATTATTTTTTTATGTCATGAATATTGAAATAAATTTATGATCGAACTAGATATATTTTCAGATACTGTTTGCCCGTGGTGCTATATTGGAAAAAAAAGATTAGAAAAAGCTATTAGTAATCACAAAGATACAAAATTCAAACAAACTTGGAGACCTTTTCAATTAAATCCTGGAATGCCACCTGATGGTATGGATAGGCAAGAATATTTAATTTCTAAATTTGGAAGTGCTGATGCAGCAAAGACGATTTATGACAATATCTATGATGAAGGACTTGTAGAAGGAATTAATTTTAACTTTGACTCTATTATGACAACCCCAAATTCCTTTAATTCACATAGACTTTTAGCTTTAGCATATAAACAGGCTGTACAGGAAAATGTTTTAGATAATTTATTTGAGTCTTATTTCTTAAATGGTGAAGACATAGGTGACCCCAATGTATTGTTGGATATAGCTATAAAACATAAAATTGACGCTGAAGATTTTAAAAGTTATTTGTCAGATCAAGAAAATATTGAGCCACTCGCTAATGAAGAAATTCAAGCTAGAAAGATGGGTATAAATAGCAATGCTTTTTTTCTATATATTTTGTAAATGCCTTTAAAACTTAAAGATTTATCTCAATATTTAAACTTTGCTAAAAAACTCGTTAATGCGTCAGAAAGAATAATAAAGAAAACACCATCTCATCGACTAAAAATAGATTTCAAATCAGATAAATCACCAGTAACTAAAATAGACATGAAAATTGAAAAAGAATTGCGATCAATGATCATTAAAAAATATCCTGGTCACGATATATACGGAGAGGAATACCAAAATAAATCAAATAACTCTCCATTTATATGGGTAATCGATCCAATAGATGGAACAAAAAATTTTATTAATGGAAATGGTAATTTTGGCACTTTAATTTCTTTGTGTATTGATAAAATACCCGTAATTGGAATTATTAACTGTCCTGAAATAAACAAAACATGGATTGGAATTAGAGACAATGGTGCTTATTGTAATGGAAAAAAAATTAAGAAATCTCAAAATAATTTAAACTTATCTAAATTATATTTTAGTACCTCTGGAATGACAGCTTTCAAATCAAATAATAAGAATAAAAAATATAATGCTCTGATTAAAAAAACTAAATATGCAACCTTTGGTGGTGATTGTGTACAATACGGACTTTTAGCTGAAAAAAGAATACCCTTAGTAGTAGAGTCTTTCTTAAAACCTTATGATTATATCCCTTTAGTTAATATTGTAGAAGAGAGCGGTGGTATAATTAGTGATTGGAAAGGAAATTCTCTAAATTTTCAATCAAATGGTGATGTTGTTGCATCAATTTCAAAAAAAGCGCACCAACAATTTCTAAAAATTTAATATTTTCCGGAAATACAATTTAATATTAATTCTTGAAATCTTTCTACTGTCATCTCTAGTGGGTTTGCACCAGTGCTTGGATCCTCTTGTGCTAATGGCGCCAATTTAATCTCATCTCCCTCATTAACACCCATATCTTTAAGTGTTTCAGGTATCTCCATTTCTTTTTTTAATTCAATAATCCAATCAACGATACCCTCGAAACCATTTTTAATATCTAGAAAGTTTGCCAATCTAGTAAATTTTTCTTCAATAGTGCTACGGTTATAATTCAAAACAAATGGCATAACTGTACCATTTGTTGTTCCATGATGAGTCTTGTATAAGGAATTTACTGGGTGTGTAATCGAGTGAATGGCACCTAGACCCTTTTGAAATGCAGCTGCACCCATCATAGAAGCAACTAACATATGCGATCTTGCCTCAACATTATTTCCATTATGATAAACCTCTTGAATATTTTCTTTGACTAATCTTAAACCCTCTAAAGCTGTGCCCTCTGCCATTGGGTGATAAAAAGGAGATGAATAAGCTTCAATACAGTGTGCCAATGCATCCATTCCTGTTCCAGCTGTAATACTTTTTGGTAAATTTAATGTCAAAGATGGGTCTAGTATCGCAATCTGTGGTAACATTTTTGGGTGAAAAATTATTTTCTTTTTATGATTTTCTTCATTTAAAAAAACAGCTGCTCTTCCCACTTCGGAACCTGTTCCTGCAGTCGTAGGTATAGCTATTATAGGTTTGATTACACTTGAGTCTGCTCTTGTCCACCAATCTCCAATATCTTCAAAATCCCAAAGTGGTCTTGATTGATGAGCTAAAAAAGCTATTCCTTTACCAGCGTCCATTCCAGATCCGCCACCTATAGCTATTACTCCGTCATGATTACCCTCTAAAAAAACTTTTACGCCATTAGTTACATTTGAACCAGTTGGGTTTCCTTGAACATCACTGTAAATTTGTGTATTAGATGAGAGGTCACTATTGATTTCATCAATTATAGATGTTTGTAATAATCCAGGATCTGTAACAATTAAAGGATTTTTAATACCTAAAGTATCACAAGCTTTTTGTATTTCTTTTGACCTATCAACTCCAAACCAAACGTTTGTTGGATAATTCCAATTCATATTTTGCATTTATAACCCTATTTATCCTCTCTCAAAATAACGACGGTGCTCCCAGTCATTTACAGACTTATCATATTCACTCTGCTCCCATTTTGCAGCATGAATATAGTGGTCTAAAACATCTGAATGAAAAATCTTTGGTAATAATTTTGATTTCTTAGCGAGTTCAATTGCTTCGTAAAGTGTACCTGGAACATTTTTTGCCTTTCTATTTTGATATATATTTCCAGATAATGGCTCTTCAAGTTCTAATTTATTCTCAATTCCATACAGACCTGCTTGAATCAATCCAGCAAAAGCAAGGTAGGGATTAACATCTGCCCCAGGAACTCTACATTCAATTCTTATTGAACTTCCATGTCCTGCTAATCTAAATCCAGCTGTTCTATTATCAATTCCCCAGGCAGCAGAAGTAGGAGCAAAAGAGGACTCTTGAAATCTTTTATAAGAATTTACGTTTGGAGCTAAAAAAATTGATAGATCCCTCAAAAATAAAATTTGTCCAGCTACATAGCTTTTGAAAATTTTAGACATTCCATATTTGTCTTTGGTATCAGAGAAAATATTTTTTTTTGTTTTTTTATCGAATAAAGAATTATGAATATGGCAGGAACTTCCACAGAAATCTTGTTTGTATTTTGCCATAAAACTAACAGCACGATTATGTTTAAAAGCAATCTCTTTTGCAGCATTTTTAATTAATATATGGTTGTCTGCCATACTAAGAGCGTCAGTAAAAACTACATTAATTTCTTGTTGGCCAGGTGATGCTTCCCCTTTAGTGCACTCAACATATATACCGGAGTCTAATAAACTATTTCTTAACTCTTGGTTAAAAGGCTCCTCTTTTGAAGTTTGAAATATCATATAATCTTCTATGTACCATGATGTTTCTTTTAAATTTTTATAATAACTAGAATGTATATCTTCATAAGTTTGTTTGAAAAGAAAGAATTCTAATTCTGAACCTAACATGGGTTCAAATCCCATTTTATTTGCTTTTATAATCGCCTCTCTTAAAACTTGTCTTGTGGAATGCGAAACAGGAGTCTTTCCATCATGTTGAAAAGCATCGCCGAGAACTAAAGCTGTTTTATCTAACCATGGTAAAACTTTGATGGTTCTTTGGTCAGGCTTAACAGTCATATCTCCGTACCCAGTCTCCCAAGAGGATGATTTAAATCCGGGAACTGTATACATATCCATATCAACCGTATAAAGATAGTCACAAAAATGAGTTTCTTTGTGAACGTAGTCTAAAAAAGCCTTACCTGTTACTCTTTTTCCCACTAGTCGACCTTGCATATCGGATAGAGATACTAAAACAGTATCAATCTCTTTTGATTTTATTTTTTTTTCTAATTCTTTAAAAGTAATGCTCATAATCGAAAACTAAATAGTAAAATATTTTAACATTTTATTAATAACTATGTAGACCAACAATCTAAACTACTTTGCGCATATGAAAACTCTGTGGTCTTGTAAATTGATCAAATGCTAATACTGAAAGTGAGCAACCGATACCAGTGTCTTTTACACCCGTCCATGCAAGTGCCGGATCTAAGTAATCACATCTATTCATGAAGAAAGTTCCTGTTTGAACATTTTTTCCAAATTCTTTAGCAAACTCCAAATCTTTTGTCCAAATAGATGCAGTTAGTCCATAAGGGCTATCATTCATCAAATTTTTTGCTTCTTTATCATCATCTACGGGCATAATTCCAACAGCAGGACCAAAAGTTTCCTCCATCATGAATCTCATATCATGATTGACATCAACCATTACTTGAGGGCTAACATAACAATTATCTTCTCTGGATATTGTAAATTTACTCTCATCAATAAGACGTTTTGCTCCGCTGCTCTCCGCTTCATTTATTTGAGCTCTAATAAAATTAGCTGCTGATTGTCTTACTACAGGGCCTAAATTTGTGTCAGGTTTTGAGGGATCGTTTAAATTATAATTTTCAGTAATGCTTTTGAAGCCATCTATAAATTCTTTATAAATTTTTTTATCTACATAAATTCTTTCTATACCACAACAAGATTGACCAGAATTAAATAGTGCACCGTCTGCAAGGTTTTCAATTGCATGTTTTAAATCAGCATCTGCTCTAACGTAGGCAGGATCTTTCCCTCCTAATTCTAGACCAGCATTAATAAATCGTGTTCCTATATATTTTTTTACCTCCTGACCTCCTCTTACAGAGCCAGTAAAAACAACGTGAGCTATTCTTGAGTCAGAGATTATTTTTTCACAAGCTTTATGATCAGTATGAATAAATTGGAAAACACCTTCAGGTATCCCCGTATTTTCAAAAGCTTGAAAAATTAGTTCTGCACATCTTGGTGTTTGAGATGAATGTTTTAAAATTAAACTATTACCTGAAATTATAGCAGGAACAATTGTGTTAGTTGCAGTAATAATCGGATAATTCCATGGGGCCATTACAAAAATCACCCCAAGAGGTGTTTTGTATATATAGTTGTCAAATTCTTCGTTTTGAGTGGCTGGAAGATTTTGTAATGAGTCTTTCGCAATATCTACCATGTTGTCTTGAGCGCTCTTCAAAGCCTCTTAATTCTCCTGCACATTGAGATATGGGCCTTCCAATTTGCCAACAAATTTCCTTTGATATTTCATCTTTGAGAGCGATTAAGTTATCAATAAATTTATTAACAATATTAATTCGGTCATCAAGAGATGTGTTTTTCCAAATTTCAAAACTTGTTGAGGCTTTATCTATGACTGTATTAATTTTACTATCTGAGGCTAATTCTCTCTCTAAATAAATAGTATTATTTATGGGTGTAATTGTTTTTTGAATACTCATCTGTCCTCCGATTATTTTTATTATAATGTATTTGATGAGTTCCTGAAGAGATTTTATTTTCTCACGGCCAATTAAATGACCGCGAGTATTTATTATTTTTTCTTAGCGATTCATCTTAGCTATGACTTCGCCTGGAAAAGCAATTGCGATACCATACTGATATATTATCGATCTAAACTCTTGTACATCCTCCCAAGTCTCAGATGCTTGTCCATGAAGCTGCAAGCCAACTGGAGTTTGATAATGCTCGCTTAAAAAATAAAAGACATTATCGGTAACACCTTTCGAAGGGTCAGTTAAATCTACAGGCTCAAAACCTTTAACGATAGAATAAGAGTTTAATCTATCATCACCAGATAAAGAATGTTTATCATGCAAAAACTGATGATGGCTTTGTAAGATAGCTTCAACTTTCTCTACATCTGCAGATGGAACTTTTAAAGTTACAGCAAAAGAGTTTGGCTGCATATGTCCATTTGCAAAAGCTAATGATGAAAAAATCGTAAAAATCAAAGTAATAAAAATTTTATTCATTATGTGCCTTTCTATTAACAAAAATAAATTTAAAATTTAAATGAGAATAAACTTTTATACTTTTTGGAGATTTATTAAATGTTTTAAAGGAAATTTAAGATGTCTTTTTAGCATACCTAGACATAAAATTTTCAGCCAAGCCTTTGAGTAAACTTAATTGTTTGAGTCTTGAAACTCCATCAACTATTCCATCAACTGATTTGCTGATAAAGTTTTTGGTAGCAATATCTTTTTCTGACTTATCGTTAAGCCAATAAATTAATGTGGCAAGATAAATCGTTGAAAGCAAACCTCGCTTGGAATAGTAACTAAAATCATTTGATTTATCACCTGATAAACTCCATATAAAGTCACTATTTTCGTGAAGCATTTTAATAGACATTAATAT
>LULE01000361.1_pt1 | contig 15965 bp, 16 predicted proteins | sample 728231 | NCBI WGS metagenome assembly LULE01 (sample SAMN03860297, study PRJNA289734) | marine metagenome | biome: seawater column; feature: ocean; material: water; isolation source: Red Sea water column Station 192 - depth 10m | place: Saudi Arabia: Red Sea | collected 2011-10-15 | depth 10 m | reverse complement strand
GACTAAATGTGGTCGAACCAGTTCGGATTGGAATCTATGGCACAAACTTCCTTTAGGAAGACTCTCAAACCTTTGATTGACTCTGGACTGAGTAGGTTAGAGACTTCATTGGCATAGTATTCGCCCACTCTTTCGGCAGAAAGGCTGACCTTCTTCGAAGCGTCTAAAATGACATTTTTCCTTACTTCCTCTTCTTCCAGAAAAATGTTGTAATTGCCTAGCATCAATTCTCGGGCCCTGCTTATTGAATGGACCTCGGAGTCTTTCCTGGCAGCGAATACCCCGAAGACCATCGGCAGACCAGTTATCTTCACCCATTCTCTGCCGAGGTCCATCCTAACTAACTCAGGATTTTGGATTGCAGCAGCTATTGCTCGATCACCAATTATCAGTGCTCCATCGCATTCATCAAGCATCGAGTCCATATCAGGACCCATTTTGACATATTTTGGGTCGAGGCCCCTCTGGTTTAGTATCCATCTCATCAGCATATTGGACGTCGATGAGTCTGAGGGTAATGCGATGTCCCTCATTGTCTCAATGGACCTATTCCCAAATAAGAGAACCGAACCAACAGACTCTTGACCCACTATTCCTATATCCCTGATGAGACGAAGTTTTCCTACATTGGAGGCATAGTCGGCTGTTGGAATTGGAGCGGTGATGCAGTCTCTACGTAGGAGATGACCAGTCAACCAGGACGGGGGTGCGGAGAGAACCTTCCAGCTGTCAGGAATCGTGTGGAAAACCGGATCGCAATTGATGAACGAAACTCTGCCAAGGACTCCATCCCATGACATGGGTTCACTGTCCTATTATTGGAAGTAGTTTGCCTTCTCTTTTTGGTTTAATTTCCAAGGGCTCGAATCGTGTATATGTGGAGTCTCTTTTTACTGGGTTCTGGCCTGCAGAGTCAATGAGATTTCCTAGCTTGTATGAGTCGTAGTTCAAATTTGTAGTACTACCTGCAACGTGCATTATTTCCTCGTGACCGACAGTTCCGTCTATGTCATCCGCTCCGGAGTTGATTGCGATTGTCGAAAGATGATCACCGATATTCATCCTGTAAGCCTTGATGTGTGGAATATTGTCCAGCATTATCCTAGAAATGGAAATTACTCGGATTACTTCCTCGCCAGATGCTAGTCGCGCCTCTGGCAATCTTGTATTGTCCTTCAGGAATGGATATGGTACGAAACACTGGAATCCTCCAGAGGAGTCTTGCTGTTCTCTCAATTTGTTAAGGTGAGTGATGCGATCTTGGATAGTTTCAATGGTTCCGAAAAGCATGGTGCAATTCGTTGGGATCCCTAATTCATGTGCTATGCCGTGTATTTCCAGGTATTCGGAAGACTTCTCCTTGCCCATACAAATACGATCCCTGATAGTATCGACGAGAATCTCTGCCCCCCCTCCTGGTAGGGAGTCGAGGCCTGAGTCTCTCAGAATAGTCAGTGTTTCTAAAACCCCCAATCCAGATTTGGATGCAATATGCTTTACTTCGACAGCAGTTAGCGACTTGATGCTTATTCCTGGAAACCTCTGCTTAGTAATTCGATAAATCTCTGAATAGTGATCTATGGTCCAATCTGGGTGGAGCCCACCCACTGCATGCACCTCGTCGATTTTCCCTTCGAATGGTTCAATCCTGGATACGAACTCTTCGGGAGTAAGAGAATATGCATCTCTATGCCTTGGACCCTTTCTGAAAGCGCAGAATCTACATGCTAGTGTGCAGACATTCGTTGTGTTTACATGGAGGTTTTCATTGAAAAAGATACTATCTCCGAACCTTGATTTTTTGATCATCATCGCCAGAGCGGTTAGTCCGGGCAGTGTGGCGTTAGTATGCAATTCCTCTCCTAGCTCAGAAGATACTCGTCCGTCATTGATTAAACTCTGAAGGGCTTTGTTGAGTAAAACGTCTTTTTTGATTGAAATCGGAATCGGCATTCTTGATAATTCTACGCGCCAATCAGGCTCAGAGCTCGAGAGGTCGGATTTCACGTTTGGTCGAACCAATGGTATGATTTGAATCACTCTACTGGATGGTTAAACAAAAAAATCTCATTGAAAACCATCAATAGCCCTGACGCGTCACTTTTGCACATGGGAGACGGTACTGAGGTAGATGTTAGTGAGCTCGAGCAAATGGCTAGGAGATGCAGGGTTGACATCGTTAAAATGACACATGCAGCAAAATCTGGACACCCTGGAGGGTCACTTTCGGCGATAGACTGTATGGTCGCAATTTACGGGACATGTCTTCGCTTTGATACAAGCAATCCTGATTGGGAAGATCGTGATAGATTCATCATGAGCAAAGGCCATGCAAGTCCAGCTATGTATTCCATTCTACACCAAATGGGAGTCCTTGATGAGGACGACATCATGGGATTCAGGACACTTGGGTCTGTTTGCCAAGGTCACGTCGATATGAATTGGACCAAGGGAGTGGATTTCTCTGCTGGAAGTCTGGGAATGGGTTTGTCATTCGGTCTCGGGTGCGCCCTTGCGGCCAAAATGGATTCAAGTGACAGGAGAATTTGGGTAATGTTGGGAGACGGGGAAACCCAAGAAGGTCAGATATGGGAGGCCGCTATGGCAGCGAACTACCACAACGCAACAAACCTTAGGGTAATTGTAGATCGTAACAGGATTCAGAATGATGACTTCATGGATGTACAGATGGAGATTGGGGATATTGGCGAGAAGTTTCGATCTTTTGGTTGGACCGTCAAGGAAGTAGATGGCCATGATATGTCTTCTTTGGTTGATGTAGTAGATTGGGCAAACAGCGAAGATGGAGGTCCTGTTGCTATTGTGGCGAATACTGTCAAAGGAAACGGTGTTTCATTCATGGAGAACAATCCATCCTTCCATGGGATGGCCCCGGATGATGAGGAGTTGCGAATTGCATTGGAGGAGTTATCATGAGTGCGCCTTCATCTGGAGGGGCATCCAGAGATGGATATGGGAGGGGTCTTCTACGAATTGCACACGACCCTCGTGTGGTCGTGTTAGAGGCTGATCTGGGAAAATCGACCAAATCGTGCCACTTTCGTGACGAATATCCCGACAGAACAGTTTCATTGGGAATTGCAGAACAGAATATGATGCTTGTTGCAGCTGGTATGGCGTCTTCAGGGAAAATCCCGTTTGCCAGCACATTCGCGATATTCACAGAAAGGGCTTTCGAGCAAGTTCGTAACGGAATTGCTCGTCCAGGCCTCCCCGTACATATCTGTGGAAGCCATGGTGGAATCCATACTGGTACAGATGGTAGCAGTGCTCAGTCAATAGAGGATTTAGCCATCTACAGAACAATTCCGAAAATGACTGTAATTCATCCCTGTGACGATATTTCAGCAGAGGAATTAACAGTTCAACTAGTAGATTTGAATGGCCCCTCATACATGAGGACAGCTAGGAATAAGGTCCCAAGGATGTACGAAGATGGTTCAAAATTGAAAATTGGATCTGGTTCAGTTCTCAGAGAAGGAGGGGACTTGGCGATAATCTCATGTGGGGTAATGGTCGGAGTCGCTATCTCTGCTGCAGAAACTCTCTCTAGAGAGAGCATAAACTGTACCGTCGTCGATATGCATACAATCAAGCCGCTGGACATTGAGCTAATCGCAAAACTATCAGATTCCTGCGGAGCGTTTGTCTCGGCCGAGGACCACTCTGTGATTGGAGGTTTGGGAGGCGCTCTTTCGGAGTGGCTTTCGACCAATACCTCGACCCCCTTAGAGATGGTCGGAGTTAGAGATAATTTTGGACAGAGTGGTGCCTCTTCGGAACTGATGGAATTGATGGGTTTGAATGAAGCTGGAATCTGCGAGGCCGCGAGAAGAGCAATTAGTAGGAAATAATAGTCCTGATCGACAAGTATGGGTTCATTTGATAGGGGCCTCAATCCGTCACCAACATAGATGCCTGATAGCGACGCAGTCAGAAGGTTACTCGAGGGGAATATCGATCCGGTTGAGATCGAACAAAATCCGGAACTGTACTCTATGGCAGAGAGGATTTACGGAAGTGAAGCATTAGAGGAGATGGGGGTCATTGCCCCTGAGATAGGTGAATCCCCTGAAAAAAATGATTTCGGAGTGATTTCTGATGACATCAGCCTTCCTGATTTTATCCCTGACCTGCCTGACTTGAAAATAGGAGCCGATAGGAGATCTAGACGATGGGGATTAGTGTTTTTCGGTTTCAGTGGATTAGCTGGTACAATCTTCAACATGGTTATCGGGGTTGGGGCGATATTATGCTCTACTGGAATCGCGAACATGAGACAGATATGTAGTGAAGACTACTCACAAACCAAGGTTGTCTGGACCAAAGGATACACTTGGGATGGCCTTCACCAAATAGAAACATGGGTAAAGCCGATGACAGAACCTTTAGTAGGCGACGTGCTGGTTATTTCTTTTTTCGCGGTTATTGCCATTGCAGGCTTATTTCTCAAGAAGTGAGTTAGTACATTCTGGCTATATGCTGCATTTTTTTTGTCGCTTTTCCTGTAATTATGCAATTCCTTTCTTCGGGAAATTCGTCGACGCACTCTCCCAGTAGAGTTAGGCCTGTCTTCTTTTCTAGAAACTCTGCATCTGAGTCATTTCCTTGGAATGCTATCTGGTATACGATCCCATTTTCAATTGAAGATTCTTGAGAGTCATCATAATCCAGATTGTCGAAGGGGAAAGGCTGCACTTTATCAGAAACTAGAGATTTTGCCCTCTGGCGCAAATCTTCCGCCAATCCTTCAAGTGACTCCAATACGGATTTCTCGGCTTCTTCTATGGAAATCTCAAATTTGGAACCCGTTCTCAGATTAAGGACGACATTCCCTGCGGACAAGTCCCTGGGTCCCAACTCTAATCTGATTGGCACCCCCTTTATCTCCCAGTCATAGTGTTTCACACCTGGCCTAACGTCCCTAGTGTCTAGTTCTACCCTAATTCCGGATGCGGAAAGGCGTTCGGCCAGTGCTTGGGCTGCCGGTTCCACGTTGCTGTCTGCATGTGCAGCTATGGGCAAAACTACCACTTGGATGGGAGCTATGGCAGGAGGTAGTATCAATCCCTTATCGTCACCATGCATACCGACCACAGCTCCTAGAAGCCTCTCAGACATTCCAAATGTAGTTTGATGGCAGGGCTTTGTGTTTCCCTCTGGGTCTTCGTAAGAAAGATCGAACGCGTTCGCCCATTGATCCTTGTAATGGTGATAGGTTGCTACCTGAAGTGTTCTGCCGTTGGGCATTACAACGTCCGCAGCCATTGTGTACCACGCACCAGGAAATGTGTCCCAAACTGGTCTCTTTGAGACCAAAGAGGGCAGGCACAAATCGTGCATTATTCTCTGAACCATCTCAGCATCTTCTTCTATCTGCTCGTCTGCACCGGTTTGGTCAGCATGTACAGTATGTGCCTCAAAGAAATGAATTTCCCTGACCCTGATGAAAGAGCGAGTTTGCTTTGTCTCATACCTGAAGGTATTAACGATTTGGAAGGTCTTCAGTGGGAGATCGGCATGACTCCTCACCCAAAGTGAGAACATGGTGTACATTGGAGTCTCGGATGTTGGTCTGAGGAACATCGGCATCTCTAACTTATTCTCTCCTCCGTGGGTAACCCAATATACTTCTTTCTTGAATCCTGAAGCTTCTTCGTCAAATCTCAGTTCTGACGGATCGACGCCTGATTCGCGTGCTGCCTTTAGGATAGAGACAAGTTTGTTTTCCTTGTCAAGAAGATCCTCTGGAACTAGAAGTGGAAAGCGATGCTCGTGATGTCCCGTCCTGGACATCTCTCTTCTAGCAAGTGAGTCAATTAGTCCCATTGCCGTTAGTCCGTATGGTTTCCAGACATCCATACCTTTTATGGGATATCGCTTGTCTACCAGGTCGGCAATTTCGACTATTGCGGGGTACCACTTGTTGAATTCGGATTTTGGAGGAATTCCCCGCTTAGCCTTAGAAGGTCCAGACACAATCATTCCCTCCTTGTTAGTTGGCTTGAATTATTCGATTTAAGTTACGTCAGTGAGACGTAATGATTCTCTCGATTTCTACGCATAAATCAACTATGTCAGTGATTTCTGAAACCTTTCCATCCGGAAATACAATTCTACATCTAGAGTTGGATTTTCCTTGGACATCAGACAGCATATTTGCCACTACTGCTAGTAGTCGGTTTTCGGATATCAAGTCTATTGATTTTCTGATAAGAGAGTCCTCCTCGCCAGTTACCTCCAGTTTGAATGCAATTCTTTTGCAGCCAATTGTATGCTCCTTTAGTACGTCAAGATGCTTCAAAGTAGGCTTGAGTGTGATTTCCCAATCTCCAGAATTACTAGGGAATTTACCAGATATCGGTTCAGGGGAATAATCCAGAATAGCTGCTGCATGAATCCAAAATTCTGGCTTGTTTTCAGAATTAGCGACAATAACTGATTCCTCCAGCATCGAATCTGGCGACTCGGCGATTCTAATATCTGGCAAACTAAATGTTGGTTTTCTACTAGTTATTCCAGAAACACATACCACGTCATGACCCATTCTGTGAAGGTACTCGGCAATTGACCATCCTGTATTTCCTGAAGAGGTGTTCACAATTTTCCGTATCGAGTCGATTGGGGCCGCATTCGCACCGAGAGTAATTGCTACTCTCTTCCTACCAGGAATACTCCGGTTTAGAAAATTACAGAAGGTCGCGACTATCTCTACAGGGTCAGGCTGCTTCCTCTTACCCTCTTGGGGGTCATCAAACATTATTTCCACGCCCCGATTAACTGATTCGGATAGTAGATCATCAGTAACCTTGTCCTGGAAAAGATCGTTATGCATCGATGGAACAAAAAGAATTGGGATTTCGCTTCCAGATGCTGCGGAGATTGCCATCATTATCGGGGAGTCAATGATTCCATGAACGAACTTAGCAATGGTATTCCTGGTCGCTGGGGCTAGGATCAATCCATCGAACCCTCCAAGTTGGGACATTTCTGACTTCCAATCAGTAACCACGTCGATCCCAGATCCCCATGATAGAGCAAGCGGTGTGATTACTTTCTCTGCGGACTTAGTCATCATCGGGAATACTTCTGCGCCATGTCTCCTCAGTTCTCTAGCTAGCTTGACAGACTCTGTGGCAGCAATTCCACCGGAAACTGCCAGGATAACCCTCTTTCCTTCCAAGCTGTCTCCGATGACGGAGACTCCGGTATCCTCCCTCATGATTTCCCTATCGTATGTTCATTCATGAGGTCGTCGATGCTTGGCTAAAGTGACTCCATGGCAATTGAGATCCCCATGCCCCCGCCAATACACATAGAGGCAAGGGCCTTTTTCCCCCCTTCCCGGGTCATTATGCTGGCAGCCTTGCATGCAATTCTGGCTCCAGAAGCACCCAATGGGTGTCCTATCGACAAAGCGCCTCCATCGATGTTGACTATTTCCGGATTCAATCCTAGTTCTCTGATACAAGCAATACTCTGTGAGGAGAAGGCCTCATTCAATTCGAAGACGTCAATTTCATTGGAGTCCCAATCTGCTCTCTCTAGTGCGAGTCTAGTAGACGAAACGGGCCCTAAACCCATCAGTTCGGGAGGACAACCCGTGGTTGCAGCAGAGACGATTCTGGCCAATGGTTGCAATTCATTTTTTCTGGCAAAATTTTCACTGCAAATAATGGAAAAAACGGCACCATCTGTTAGCGGAGAGGAGGTAGCAGCGGTTACGGTCCCCCCATCTATGAAGGCCGGACCTAAACGAGACATTGATTCCAGAGAAGAGTTCGGCCTGATACACTCATCTTTGGATATTAAAACACCGTTGTGAGCTATGGGGACTAATTCTTCGGAGAATTTACCCGACTGTTCGGCATTTGATGACTTTTTATGGGAAATAAGGGAAAATTCCTCCTGTTCCGTTCTGGATATCCCATACAATTCTGCAACATTCTCTGCAGTGATGCCCATGTTCACGTAGGCCTCTGGAAAATCAGTTTCGAATTTTGGATGTGGGCTCCAGTTGAATCCCCTCCTCTTAACACGAGACATTGATTCTATCCCACCGCATACGAAGCATTCTCCCCAGCCAGCAGAAATGTTTGCCGAAGCGTACATGATTGCCTGCATAGAAGACCCGCAGAGCCTGTTTATTGTTATTCCAGGGGTCTCTTTCGGGAGACCCGACATAAGTGCCATTAAGCGTCCAATATTGTATCCCTGCTCTCCTTCCGGGTATGCACAGCCGACTATCACGTCATCTATTTCGGCTGGATCGATGTCTAGGTTGTTTAGCAACTCAACTAGCACCTGTGAGGCGAATTCGTCGGGCCTTACTCCAGACAATTCCCCCTTGTGGGACCTACTGAATGGGGTTCGACGCCAATCAACAATTACTGAACTCACGATATGCCGACATGTAACGACCCCATAACGATTCCCAGAGCAACATATTTTGAACGACCGAGGGGTTCTTGAATAATCCTCAACGGGCATTAATCATGATTAGGGAATGCCCGGTACACGGATACTTCTCAGACGATGACCTATGTCCCGCATGTAACTCAGAAGGCAAGTTCATCATGAGCACTAGGGAAAGGGACGGGATGGCAAGAAAGCTAGCCCTTGTTCTCAGACATGCTCCTGAGAAGTTCGATCTAGAAATGGACATCAATGGTTGGATAGACGTCAGAGACATAGTAAGGAAATTCAAAGATGGTGGCAGGCGTCGACAGCATTGGCTAAGGCCCCACCATCTAGTTGCTATCTCGGAAACTGATCCAAAGGGAAGATACGAGGTACGAGGGAATATGATGAGGGCAACTTACGGACATACAGTAGAGATAGAGTTGGATCTACCATCGAGTGATATCCCGGATTCCCTATACTACCCTTGTGATCCAGGTGAGGCAGGAAATCTAGTTGAAGTTGGAATAAGCCCCGGAGATAGAGCTCATGTCCATCTCTCTGCATCGATCAGGCATGCTGCTGAGGCAGGAAGGGTACATCACGATGATCCTTCTATAATTGAGGTCGATACAGCTAGGATGGTTGCCTCTGGAGAAACGATTTGGCATGCAGGAGTTACGGTCTACCTATCCGAGAGTGTCGCGGGCGAGTATCTCTCAATAGTTGGTAAAGATGACCCAGAGCTATCTCTTTTGAGAGAGACCTGGTTTGAAGAAGAATAGTCAGAACTCACCACAAACGGGGCAGAATTGTAAATCACTCAGTTTCTCAGCCCCGCAAGAGTGACACACTCCAGATTTGGTGACCGGTTTCACTTCAGAGTTATTCTGAACGCGAACTGATTCCTCCCTCTCAACGAAAGGAGAAGAATGAGATTGGTCAAGGCTGCTCAGGATCTCCCTGTATCTAACAACCTCGGAAATAGCCAGCTCGATTTGGAGGGTTCGGCGTCCTCTGTCGTCTTTATCGTCAATAAGGGATGCATTGGCTAATTCAGATTGTAGCCATCGCTGAAACCTTTCAAGTTCCGATGTGTCTACCACGACATTTGCATAGAGCATCAGCGTTAAATTGTATGTATTGACTTGAAAATGTTAGAATATGAGTCCCCCACATTCAATCATCAATGTCATCAAGGGTGGTAATAAAACTGGGCGGGGGCCTGATTACCGACAAAGGTTCGATGAAGAAGTTTGATCCAGATTCCGTTGAAAGGGTCGCCGATTCAATATCCTCAATCGTTGGGATGGGGGTTCCAGTAGTCATAGTTCATGGTGCGGGATCGTTCGGCCATTTACTGGCGAAGGAATGGTCAATATCGAAAGGAGTGGATCATAAGATTGCTAAACAGCAGCGAATGATTGTTGAGGAAATACGCTCGGATATGAGAGAGTTGAATGGATTGGTGATTGATAGGCTTTCAGACTCAGGATTGGAATCTGAGGGTTTGCCTCCCTCGGAATGGGCGATTGGTACTGGATTGGGTTTCAAAGGTGACATTAATAATTTCGAAAGAGTGGTCGAGGCACCAATCCCGATTACCTTCGGGGATGTTGTGGACACAAATGATCATCAGGAATTCGGAATACTTTCCGGAGATGATTTGATGGTTAGGCTTTCCAGAGAATTAGAGGTATCCCACTGTATTTTCCTGATTGGAGATGCAGAGGGGGTCTTGAGCGGACCACCCAACCAGGAAGGATCCAGTTTGATTAGTAAATTAGGGGTAGAAGAGGAGATACAAGGCCCCCATTACTCGGAAATCGATGTAACTGGCGGAATCGGCCTGAAAATAGACAGGGCCAGAAAAATTGCATCTGATGTTGAGGAGGTATGGATATTAGATGGGCGATGTCCAGAAAGAGTCCTAGAATTATTGAGTATCGGGGAAACTAGAGGTACGAAGATTCTGCCCTATTGAGTCTTCATATACGCGTCTCCTTCCCATTGATCAATATGTCCACGAGAGAAGTTGATTTGGATGGCCATGATTCCTCTCAGTTACAGATGATGGATGAGATGTGCCTGTTGGTGGATTCAGAGGATAGAGTAATTGGTTCAGAGACTAAACTCGACTGCCACAGAAATGAAGGCATCAGGCATAGAGCCTTCAGCGTTCTAATCTTTGACTCTGAGGGTAGGCTACTTGTTCAGAAGAGAGCCTCAGAGAAGATTACCTTTCCAGGTGTTTGGGCTAATAGTTGCTGCAGTCATCCACTTGACTTAGAATCGGAGAAAAACGGCCCAGAGGGAGCCATAACGGCTGCGAAAAGGAAACTATGGCAGGAGTTAGGAATCTCGCAAAATGAAACTGATCAATGGACTTTCCATCATGTTGGAAGGATGGAATACTCCTGCAGGTGGAACGAGGATTGGGTTGAGAGGGAGATTGATCACATAATGCTGGTTCAAGCAGATGCAACTGTGGATCATAATCTCAATGAGATTTCAGAGGTTCTCTGGGCTGAACCTGATGAAGTCAAGAGGATGATGGGGGGAGAAGGAAAATGGCAACATCAAGTGATCGCTCCGTGGTTCAGACTAATTTGGCGACATTATGTAATTCCGAACGATTGCGATTTTGCATCCATGACAAGTAAAATAAACGATTTTATTACTTATTGTGGTGAAGTAGATATGGATGGCAGTCCAGTGAACCCCGGTCAGACGTTGCTGGATGCTCTTTCTGGACATAGGGATAAGGTGGAGAGAGAGATTATGTCTAGTCTATCGAAAATGAAGCAGAAGAACCTCCATGGTGCAATGACGCATTTATTTAAGGGAGGTGGGAAAAGGTTGCGGGCCATACTGCCTAGGCTTGTTGGAGAGGCAGTGGGTAATGCAAATGATGGCCACTACACGCTTGGTGCATCGATAGAAATTATTCACAATTTTACATTGATTCACGATGACATTATCGATCAAGACCCCATTAGGAGGGGTTTAGATGCTGTTCACGTTGAGTACGATGATGCCACTGCAATCAATGCTGGAGACGCCATGCTCGCAGTCGGATTCGAGATTCTAGCAGAGTCAGAAGATGTACCTGACGAGCTGCTAGGGCATCTGATTAGATCAATTGGTAAAATGGTAAGGAAGGTCGCTGAAGGACAACAGGAGGACATTGAGTTCGAAGACAGAGATGAGGTGACTGAGGATGAATACATAGCGATGATTGCAGGAAAGACCAGTGCTATGTTCGAGACCTGTGCCAGAACTGGTGCAATACTCGCAGGGGCTAGCGATGAGGAAGTTTCCAACATGGCGCAATGGGGCCTTAATCTGGGATTGTGCTTCCAATTAATGGATGATTTGATAGATATCACTGGAGATACCGAGACATTAGGTAAACCGGCTGGATCAGACATCGTCCAAGGGAAGAGGACGCTCATTGCGATCCATGCGTTACAGAGTGATTCGGATCTTTCCAAGTTTAATGAGGTATTTGGATCCGGAGAGTGTAATGAAGAGGATTTGTCCAGAGCTGTTTCAGAACTGGAATCTTCAGGTTCAATTGCTTACGCGAAGAAGAGAGCAATGCACCACCATTCACTTGCACATGAATGCCTGGAAAAGCTCGAGGAGTCACCTTCTCTATCAGTATTGAGGGAGTTGACCGACTTCCAATTGATTAGAATAAGCTAATCAGTCGGTGTATTGGGCCTCTCCTGGAATTTCTTCCTTGAGTCCCTTCCTCTGCCTAATATCACCGACTATCTTGTGGAAAAGTTCTGGAGGGACCTGGTCATATCCAGCATTCTCAGTATTCCAAACGGCTCTTCCCTGAGTTGCGGCCCTTATGTCGTTCGAGAATCCGAATGATTCTGCGACCGGCATTTTACCAATCACACACGTAACATCGTTTTCAACAGGCATATCTTCAATCACGCCTCTTCGAGTGATTAGTTGTCTAGTAATCCCTCCAGCCCACTCAGAAGGGGCATCGATGCGAATTTTCTGAATTGGTTCGAAGAGTACTGAATTGGCCCTCAGTAAGGCGCCTTTTATTGCATTCCTTACTGCCGGAATGGTCTGGGCGGGGCCCCTGTGGATAGCATCCTCATGCAACTTTGCGTCTACTAGCCTAACCAGGACTCCTGTCAGTGGTTCATCGGCTATTGGTCCCTTCTTGCAGACATCATTGAATGCCTCAATGATAAGCTCCCTCGTTTCGTGAAGATTCTGAATACCCTTAGTATCGTTTACGAGGACTGTAGTGGCGTTTATCGCGTATATCTTCCTCATCAGATCCTTATCCATTCCAAGTTCTCCAAACTTATTGCCGACCTCCTTGGCATCCTTATTCCTAACTGGTCCGTCTCCTAAATCTCCTTCTCTCAAAGCTGTGATTACATTCTCTGGAAGTTGCTCCACCTCCACGTAGAATCTGTTGTGTCTGTTGGGAGACTTACCCTCGAAGGGCTTGCCCTTGTTGTCCGCCCCTATTGACTCCCTGTAAACCACTATCGGATTACTCTGATTTACCTTGATTCCCTGTTCCTCCTCTAATCGATAGATAGTGATCTCAAGGTGAAGCTCCCCCATCCCGGAGAGAAGCGCCTCTCCAGTCTCATGGTTGGTATCCACAGATAGAGATGCATCCGATTTGGCCAAACTTCGTAGAGCTCCTATGAATTTGGGCAGATCCTTCATTGATTTTGGTTCAATTGCCACCGTAACAACTGGCTCTGAGTAATGCCTGATTGCCTCGAAAGGAGTCTCATCCTTGTCCCTTGTAATTGTGACTCCTGCAGCAGCGCTCCTCACACCGGTCAGTGCAGCAATGTTACCTGCTGAAACTCCTGGAACTTGGATCCTGTCACCGCCTACCATCATACTGACCTGCTGAACACGCTCGGCTTTGCCGGCTCCACTCGCCCAAACTGTCTCTCCTTGCTTTATTGTGCCAGAATACACTCTTCCGACTGCTACCTCGCCTGCATCTATATTCCTGAGCAACCAAGGGAGATGGGAGTTTTTCTACTGCCATGTCGAGTAAAACTTCGTGAACTGGTGCCTTCTTAGCTAGCTCCTTCTGTTGTTCGTTGTTACAGTATTCGAAAATCTCAGGAAAGTTTACTCCTGTCTTTTGCATAAATGGGACGGTTATCCCCCAATTGTGGTATGCAGATCCGAAAGCAACTGTTCCCTTCGCGACGTCAACTTGCCAGTTTGACTTGTGCTGTTCTGGAGCAAACTTCCTAATCAGGTCATTTACCTTGATTATTTGCTTTTGGAACCTAGCCATCATATCCTCAGGTGTTACCTGTAGTTCGTTGATTAGTCTGTCTACCTTGTTGATGAAAAGAACTGGACGAACTTTCTCCTTCAGAGCCTGCCTGACTACGGTCTCCGTCTGAGGCATTGCCCCCTCTACAGCGCAGGTAAGTATGATACATCCGTCCACAGCCCTCATTGCCCTAGTAACGTCACCTCCGAAATCTACGTGACCGGGAGTATCGATTAGGTTGATCAGATAGTCTTCGTCATCTACTCCGTGCACCATGGATGCGCTAGCAGCATTGATTGTGATGCCTCGAGCGCTTTCTTGGTCATCGAAGTCCAATACTCGTGATTTTCCCGCAAGCTCTTCGGACATCATCCCCGCTCCAGCGATTAGATTGTCGGAAAGAGTGGTCTTTCCATGGTCGATGTGGGCAGCTATAGCGAGATTTCGGATTCTTTCGCGGTTGTGCATAACCTCAGTAGCGCGCTTGATGTTGTCTTCCTTTCGACCCATATCCTCACCTAGTTATATTTCCGACCTGAAAACGGTTCATAAAGACAATTGAGTGGAATTGAAGAAATTCAGAGTTGTTTCGTGGATTGATATTATCGAGCAGATGCAGCTATTCTCTCTACCTCATGTCTCTTCCCCACGGCAAAGGAGTTGACGTCTCCATCTGCTGCCTTGGTGAGTTCAGAGATTATCCCCTCTGTGAGTGACTTTTTGCTCTTCATAGTTGCCGAAGCGGCACCTATTGCTAGGTTCCTCAATGCAACATCGAGTCTCCTACTGGGAGAGGAGTCTACGGCCTTTGGTTGGCTTACAGCACCAATCCTTACTCTAGTAGTCTCTTCACATGGGGCCGCCTCTGTAATTGCGTCTATGAATTTTTGAAGTGGGTTTTCTCCACTTTTTTCGTGAATTCTATCGAAGGCTTCGTCTAGAGATTTTGCACAATACTGCTTTTTGCCACTATTCTTACCAGATCTCATTAGATTGTTGATGAACCTCTCAGTTACTGAGAGATCCTGTTTCCCAAACCACGCATTCGCATGACGTCCTCCGGTGTGCGGCGCCCCAATCATTTTCAGATTCACGTATCTAGAGATTCCCGGATCGCTACAAACAACCTCACTCGCATCCCACTTACCAAAAACCATAGTTCCAATTCCAGCAATTGGAGATTCTGGCTCCTCTGTGACGGCCGGTGTGTCTGAAATTTCGATATCCTCTTCCATAAGAAATACCTCAGCGTACTGGCTTCTCCTTTCTTCCTCTGACCATCTCATCAAGAGATACTCCATTTACCTTGATTACTTTGTATCTAACTCCGGGGAGGTCGCCATAGGATCTACCCTTGCTGCCCCCAATTCCCTCAACCATAACTTCGTCGTGCTCGTCGATGAATGAAATTGCCCCATCGCCGGGTGCGAACGCAGTTAGGCGGTTTCCCGTTCGAATAAGGCTGATTTTCACTGCCTTCCTAATTGCTGAGTTTGGTTGTTTGGCCTCGAATCCTACTTTCTCAATGACTATACCCTTGGCTTGGGGGCTTCCTCTAAGGGGGTCGTGCTTCAGAACTCCTCCCTGTTTTCTCTTGGCCTGCCTATTCCTAAACTTCCTCTCCTTCCACCTGTATCTCTTACGGTCAGACTTCATCTTAGAACCGGAGAAAAGGCCTCGTCCCAAATAATGCACCTCAAAATGACAACTTGGCGACCTGCAGTCCATTTATGATACTGACGGGTAGCCACCAATGAATATCGGCCCTAATCGCAACAGTAGGAGCCGAACATTCAAGCGGCTTAGTAGTCCGGGGTAAAACATGGGATTCAGAGAGTTTGTTGACGGAATTCGGATGGTTAAAGACCCAATTAGTGTGAAATATGACATGAAAATTGCTTCTGAGTCTTCAGGCAACGAACCTCTACTTTTCAATGAAATTATAGAATCTCCTGGGCAAAGAGCGGTCACGAACATACTAACTCGGCATAGGCTCTGTGAGGCATTCGATGTTGAGCCTGGAGAATTAATAGATATACTTTCATGGGCCATGGAAAACCCCTCCGATACTGTTCTGGTAGAGGCCGATTCGGCTCCGGTACTGGAGAATAAGATGGAGCAAACTGACATTTCCGTTCTCCCTATACCCCGCCACTATAGAGAGGATGGCGGCAGGTACCAGTCTTCGTCAATTATCGTCGCCCAATACGGAAAGCAAAGGAATACCTCATTTCACAGGCAACTCTTGAGA
>LULE01001132.1_pt1 | contig 16038 bp, 22 predicted proteins | sample 728231 | NCBI WGS metagenome assembly LULE01 (sample SAMN03860297, study PRJNA289734) | marine metagenome | biome: seawater column; feature: ocean; material: water; isolation source: Red Sea water column Station 192 - depth 10m | place: Saudi Arabia: Red Sea | collected 2011-10-15 | depth 10 m | reverse complement strand
AGACGAACATTGAATAATGTGGTGGAAGACCCAACCATTCTACATCCGGCTCTTTGGTAAAAACTATTTCAGTCACTTCTTCAATCTCTTCATTGCAAGATAAAACTTTGTTAAATCTGAAGCTCCACCTTTCCTTATAAAGCTCTTGCCACATCAACTCAAATTCATCTCTTGTTTCGTAGTCACTCCAAGTCTCGCTCCAAATAAGAGTTTCCGTTTTATTCTTTTGAAACAAAGATGACCTAATCGATGGATTTTCTAATTCCTCCATTACCTCATTCCATCCTCTCAATAAAACTTCGAGATTTTTTTTAGAAAATTCTTCTCCTTTAGTGCACGTCTTATAGATATTTATTCCGCTTGTTTGAGGAAATACCTCTTCCATCGAATCGATATCTATAATTACTCTATCCTCATTTTCAATGACTTCACTCTGACAGCTAAGTAGAAAAAGGATTATCAAAATTGCTGAACAAACTAGCCAGTTGTTGGTTTTCATATATCTTTCATTTTAGCATTCCATAACAATTGATTTTTCACTATAGTTAAAGGCCGTAAAAAATTTTTTAGGAGAGATATATGAAATTTTTACAACTTACGGCAATGTTGGTCTTATCCGGCTTTATATTTGCCCAAAGTGCACCTGAAGGTGCTTTCTCGACGCTTCATGTTCAAGCTGAAGATCCTCAAGAATACATAGATTATCTGAAGGAAAATACTGAAGCTTTTGAAGCGATTGGCTCTGATCTTGCTGGAGTTTGTGTAACAAGAACTGGAAATACTTATTCTGGTGAAATGTTTGTTTGGAATGGATTTAGTTCTATGGCAGCTGCCATGAAGGGAGCTGATTTATATGATCCTGCCTCTGCTCCGAGAGCTTTACAAAAACTTAGAGAAGTGAAGTACTCAACGTTTTGGAAACCTTTGAAAGATTTCCCCATACGTCCTTCTTCATTTGAAAGACTAAACAGGATAAAAATTGCTAGAGAAAACTTGGAAGAGTATATGGCTACTGCTATGGAGTTTGAAAAAGCTGTCAAAGCAGAAGGTAATGACTTTAACTTGGGTATTTTCCAACCATTTGGTGGGGGTTATTCTGAGCAAGTTTTTCATGTTCGCGGTTCTCATGCTAACTCTGAAGATGCTGGAGACATCATTGACAAAGGATATGCTGGAGCGGCATCAACAGCACTTTACTTAAAGCTACTTTCACTTGCAGATGAAGTAGTAACTGATACGTATGAGTCGTGTCAGATAATTTATACTGCAGATTAATTTAGGAGAAATTATGAAAATTTTATTAAATATTTTAGTAGCTTTATTTGCTGCTAATACTTTGTGGTCTCAGGAAGGGCCTCCAGAGGGTGGATTCACTACTTTTCATGTAAAAGCTGAAGATCCTTACGAATACATAGATTATTTGAAGGAAAATCCTCAGTTCTTAGCAGCTGGTGGTGGAGATGTAAGTGGATATTGCATGACTGTTTCTGGTCACGACTATCCAGGTGAAATGTTTATTTGGAATGGATTTGCTTCGCTCGAAGACATGATGGCCAATGCCACTACTTATAATCCTTATGCTGCTCCAACAGCTCTAAAAAACATGAGAAAAATAAAGTACACATCTTTCTGGAAAACCTTAACTCCTTTCGAGTTAACGCCAGGTTTTGAAAGAGTCACCAGAGTGTCTATTAAACCTGAAAACGTTGTAGCTTTTTTACAGTCTACCGAAGTTCTTGAGGCAGCTATGAAGGCTGCAGGCGAAGATTTCCAATTAGCTGTTTTTGCACCCATTGGCGGTGGTCCTGAAGGTAACACCTTAATGGTTAGAGGATTTGCAAAAGACGGTAAGTCAATGGGAGCTATGTTTGATAAAGGTTATGCTGGGGCATCTTGGAGCCAAGCTTTTGTGGCTATGCAATCTTTGGTTGATTCTTTTGAAAGAGATTCTATTGAAGAATGCGAAATTCTTTACACAGCTGAGTAAAAATATGAAAAAGTTTTTACTACTTATGATGAGCATCACCGCAGTCAATCTTTTTGCGGATGGTCATGATTCTCCACCGATGACAGCGCATTACGGATTCTCAACTTCGAATCCTGCTGCCGTGGTGGAATCTTTACAAACTTTTATGGCATCTGATTGTGCCAAAGAAATGCCAGCTCGAGTTACATTGTTTGAGCCTCATTTCAATGGTGATAACGGAGCGACGCATATTCTCACTTTTAATTATCAAAATGGGAAAGGCATGGATGCTGTGCGCCAAACGTTTCAAACTTGTGCAGCAGCTCAAAAATTTCTTGCAGATGGAGTTGGAGTTACAAGCCAAGAATATCAGGCTTTATCTACTCCTATTTATGCCGGAGGAACTGCGCCTGAAGCTAACGTTTACATGCTTTGGCAAATGAAGGTGACCGATGAAGCTAAGTATGCTGCAGCTTACAAGAAGATGATGGAAGCACAAACAGAAGACGGCTTAGCATCTGGAAGTTACGGCGTAAATAGAATCATGGCAGGAGGAGTCGATGGAATGACTCACTTTGCTTACATTTTTGGATCGTCAATGGCTGAAATGACTGAAGCTTTGAGCGTAAGTCAAGCAAGTGATAACTTTAAGAGATTCGCTAGAGAAGTAGAATCAATTAGAGAAATTATTACAGTCGATGCTGGGTATACTTTAATTCAATATTAAAGTTGGAAAAAAAAGGAAGGCACTAGCCTTCCTTTTTTTTATCTTCAGATAGCTAACGAACTATCCTTCCAGTAAATAAAGTCGACCCATTACAATCGTAGGTATCTCTTACATTGTTACTTTCCGCCGAGCCTCTAACATTATCGTACCAACCGTCTACAGCTTCACCCCAATTTGTAAATGAAGGATTAGTGAACAGTCTTACAAAATCAAACGGAAATTCAGCTGCATTTGTCCCTGAAGCAGGCCTAATAAGAACAGAGCTAGATTTAGAACCTTTTGAATGAGCTAATTTAAGTTCTGCATTAGATGCTAGGTAGGCATCACTAAGGTTTTTTCCATCTCTTAAATTACAAGTGTAATAAGAAGCACTGAAATTTTGACCTTCGAAATCATCACGATCGGTAACCGCTTCCATCCACCATTGATAAGTCAAAATCTGAGTATCGCAAAACATTGGCCAAGCGTCTCTGGATTTTTCTCCATCTCAATTCCTGCTTTATCTAACTCTTCATTAAAAAGCTCTACGTATTCTTCAAGAGATTCCATACCTTTTCCAGGTAAGAATTTACATTGGCTATATCCTGCTGTTAGCGGATCTGGCACTTCCTGTGCAAAAAGACTAATTGGTAATCCAATTAAAGTCGCAAATAGTATTATTTTTTTCATGTTGTATCTCCTATAACAAAGATAAGATTAGCATGAGAAAATAAACTTTTTGTTCAAGAATTGAGTATTCAGATTAAACTTTTCAAAATGCAAATATGTTAAAAACAAAAATTATTTTGGGATATCTAGGGTTTCTTCCTTTCGCTGCATTCACTATCCTGCCTTGGATCTTAGGAGAAAATTGGCTTAGACCATCGCTAATCAGTTTGGTAATTTACGGAGCAATCATTCTTTCTTTTTTGGCTGGGATTATTTGGCAGTCATCCAAGAAACAGTCTGATCTTATAATAGCCATAGTGTTTTCATTATTAGGATTTGCAAGTGTATTTTTGTTCACGGTTAACATTATGATTCCATTGATAGTTTTAACGATTTGTTTTCCGCTTTGCTATCTGCAAGAAAAAAGAATCAGTGAAAGTTTCACTAATGAAGATTACGCTAGCTTGAGATTGAATTTAACCACGGGCGTTACAGCCTGTTTTGTTTTGAGTATTTTTTCTGCGATAGGTCTATTTACTCAATAAAATATTGAGCAATCGTTGATGCTCCAATTGCTACCGCAGCAATAACCACAAAAGATAACATTCCGAGAGCTATACGAACATTATCATCCGTTACGTTTGTTAAATGACGATCTCGGAGACGATGCGATAATCTAACTCCGTAAAACATGACAATAAAAAAGATCAGACCGCTTATAAAGAGCTTCACAAAAATCTATCGACCATGAGCCAGACAAAGACAGTAACTAAAATAGGCGCAACAATAAATTTGTAATACTGCACTACAAAATTGTCATCGGGTTTCTTCATAAAAAAATTATAAAGGTTGGATTAATTCAGGTGAATTATTTTTTGGGCTATTAACTTTTGTGCTAACGGGGTAGTACTCAACCAAATCATCGAGCTCACTATCTAATTGGTCTTCATTGTTTAGCCAATGATCACCCTCGTTTTGCGTCAGTAAAACCGGCTGCCGGTGGTGAATCTGCTTAATATCTTTATTAGCTTCTTTGGTCACGATAAGACAGCCTCGACTATTAGCCAGTCCTGCAAAATAAAATAAATCGTGATTAATATGATGATAGTAGGGCTGCTTTTGAGTGCCATTGTCTTGCCATTCGTACCAACCGGTAGTGGGAATTAGACATCGCATGGCACCTTTAAACGAAGGCTTTTGATGCATGGTTTCAGAACGACAATTGATCAGATGGAAGGGCTTTTTAGCCCATAAAGGACTGTAAGACCAAGTCTTCAAGGAAGGTTCGGGATCGAGGATGATTATTTCATTTGATGGTGCTACATTAAAAGAAACTTCTCTTTTATCTCTCGGAATACTTTCAAAGTTATGAGTTTTGGTTAACGTGAAGCGGCCGCACATGATTACTGTTTTCTTCCGAGCTGATCAAAATTATTAAAAAATGCCCAAATAATTTCTGCAGAATTTATGTCGTACTGACCAGTCCCCCCATTGCCATCGACTTCATAATTTTCAGGCCAGTCGTGGCCAACTCCTTCTAATAGATACAGCTGAACTTCAACATCGTTAGCACATTCAGAATAAATTCTATGAGTTCCGCTTACGCCATTTCCAGAAATGTCTGAAAGCAATGCAATAGTAGGTTCAAGATTACAAACGTTGTTATTTGACCAAAACTCCATAACGTCCTCGATGCCCTTGAAGCCTACTCCAGAAGCGGTAACAGTACCGTCATAAGGAACAATTGTGTCCACAGTCCCATGGATTTGCATTACGGAAGTTGGTTGAGCGTTGCAGTTTTCGTAACTAAAAACACTCATTGATCCGGTAACAGAGGCAATGGCTGCAATTTTCGAATTGATATTACAGGCGAGGTGATAGCTCATAAAACCACCATTTGACATTCCGGCGGAGTAAAATTGATTTAAATTAATATTGTAATTCTGCCCGACCCAATCCAAAACGGATTCTAAAAATTCAATACTGTTGACTGAGTTTCCTGGACCGATTTCATCAATATTCCAATGTGTGCCTCCCTTTGTTTCATGAACCAAACCTTGGGGATAAATAACTACAAAATCATTGATATCGGCTTGTTTCATAAATCCTGTATAACTCATATTGGTCAAGGCAGTACTGGTATAACCGTGCAAACTAAACATTGCAGGATAGGGCGTTCCAACCTCAGAATAGTTTTCAGGAAGGTATATGTAAAATTGCCTATCGGACGCAATACATCTTCTGAGAGTACCTTGGTATGGAGACGGATAAATAGTAATGGTTGCGCTGTAAGTTGAGCACTTTGGATTAAACCCAGTTTCTAAGGGAATAGAACTGCTGTTATCTGAATTAGACGATTCACCACATCCTAAAACTAACGAAAGAAATATAAAGAGAAGAAGCGATTTATTCATAACCCTCGACTATGGCATAAGCTCTCTCAGCTCCGCCATCTAGCACTGCAAGCGCTTGCTGATAGTCATCGCTTTCGTAGGCTTGCAAAGCAATTTCAAAGGAAGGGAATTCGACAACAACATTGCGCATGAATTCTGCGCCTTCTTTCGTGGCTTGCTCACCACCTCTGACTAAAAATTTGCCGTTAAATTTTGCTATGACTTCTTCAGCTAATTTTCCGTAGGCTCCTTGCTTATCGCCATCAATTACGTTTGCTTTTGCAACCCAATATCCTTTTTTCATCTGTCACTCCTTAAGGTCCAAAACCTTTTTAATGTTAGGTTTGAAATAGCTATCCGGCTTCATAATTTTTCCGTATTCGTTTTTGATGGCTTTTCCGTCAGGAAACTTACTCATGTTCGATGCTTTTACTTCTTGCCAGACTGAATCAAAATCAATCCCACAACTGTTACACATCCCCATAATCACCCAAACCATATCGGCAAGGCCATCGGCCACTTCAATCATGTCATTATTTTTGAAAGCCGATAAAGTTTCTTGATATTCTTCTGAGATAAGATTCATATATAAAGTTGCTTGGTCTCCTTCTAAAGATAAATCTGAGCGAACAGGTTGTTCACCAGCTTTCATAAAATCAGCAACATCGTTTTGGTAAGACATTTAAAACTCCATTAAATTTTTGAAGATACAGATTGGATGCCTGCCAGAGTATTGGCAAACATCATAAGGTCCAAAGGTTCAGGCTGAGATGAAAATCTAACAATGACTGAGTTTGTAGCCTTATTGATACATATGAACTGACCATGAATTCCAATGCACAACATGATGTTTTCATCGACGACCCACATTTTATTTTTATAGTGACCGTCAGGCATCATGGGGCCTTGTTCGGATGCTGCAAAACGTTGCTTATATCCAGAATCTCCAGCAATCGTATCTAATATCCAAGAAGCAGGAACGATTTGTTCCCCAGCATGCATTCCATTGTTAAGAAGCATTAACCCAAATCTGCCTAAATCTCTAGCGCTGGCATTCATACCCGCACCAAAGTAAGGAAAATCATTAGAATCCAATACAACGTGAGCATCGTTTTCGGGTTTAAGTTTTTGCCAAATATGTTCGTCCATTAATTCAAAAATACTTTTGTTGGCTGCTTGTTCCAAAGCCATAGCGGCAACATCGGTTAAGACGGTTCTGTAGTGATATTTTTCTCCATCAATCTGTTCAGTGTCTTTTAAGGATTGAGCAAACTCCTTTAAGTTTTTTGCTTTAAGATTTGCTTTAAGGTCAGGACGCCAGCCAACCATCGCAGTTTCATGCCAAAAGTCTGCATCTGGCTGAGCATAGTCTTCACCAAATTTGACTGCTCCCGCCATATCAAGAGCATTTTGCAGAGTTGTTTCAGCGAAGGCGCAGTCTTTGAATTCAGGTATTAAGTTTGAGATTTTATCTTCCGGATCAATGATTCCTTTTCCAACTAAAACTCCAGCTAACATCCCCAAGAAGGACTTTGAAATTGAATTCATCAGGTGAGGGCTCTGAGCAGACATCTCGTTAAAGTATTTTTCGTAGATGATTTCCTCATTCTTAATGACTAAAAAAGCATCAGCATGCGTTTCGCTAAATGAATCTTTTATTGATATTGATTTACCTTCCAACGTATCGAATTCAAAATTTTCAATGTCATGATTTAATTTCGTATCAAACGACGATGGATCGTTAGATTTTGAAAGTGTTTGTGTTGAGAACAGTTCCTTCATATTCTGAAAGCTCCAAACTTGGTTTGGATGTTGATTCCAATTGTTTTGATTTATTTCACTCATGAGACTTATAAACTTAAAGTTAAAACATTAACATAACTAATAAATTAATAAGGAGATTACCATGAGTAAATTTGCAAATTGTGTCCGCTTTGTTGTGAAAGAAGGCTGCGTTGATGATTTTATTACAGGCTTTACAGATTCTAACTTTCAACCGGCTGGAATGTTAGTGAGCGAAATGTTTCAAAGTGGCGACAGGGAATTTGTTTCGTTTGGCGTATTTGAGAGTGAGGATGCTCTGGTAGCGGCTAGACCCGAAATGATAGCTTTCTTGGACACCATCAGAGATTACCTTGAAGAAATTTCTCCTGAGCTAGGCGTAACCGATCCTCGATCAGGAAACGTTCTTTGGAGTATGAACTAAAGCTATCTTTTAATTACTTTTAAGACTTCTTCAACTTTATCGTCAAAATTCTTTTTATCTTTTAGTGCATCCTTAACGCACTCTTTTAGATGGGTTTTGACGATTTTGCCCTCTACAGTAGTAAGAGAGTTTCGCACTGCTTTAATTTGATTAAGAATATCAATGCAATATTTTTCATCTTCAATCATCTTCGCAATGCCGCGGATCTGACCTTCTATTCTTTTAATACTACTTAAATGCTCTTTATGACTTGGATGACTCATGACTATAAATACCTCGGAATAATGTAAGTAAATGAAGTTGCAAAAATAAAAATCGCAACGGAAAAATAATAAATGTATCTAGACCTTCTTCGTGTTTGCAAACAAGCCCTGCCTAATTCTGGATCAGCAGGACACGGTAAATAGTACGTTCGATAATTCACGTAGCCTGCAAAAACAATCATGAAGAGGGCGAATAATGTAATTTGTAGTTTGTACTGCGATAAAACAATAAGAAAAGGAAAGATGGTAATTAAACTGGCAAAAGTGGCACCAGCACCCAAGGCCACAAATAAGGCAGGAAGGGCACAACAAACTAGCGTTGATGAAGAGGCAAATAAAGAAAAGAAATTGGCCGATTTATCGTACATGATTAAAGCTTTAACACTTGAAGTTTAGTTGCGTTTTGTCCATTTGAGATAATCATTTTTTTGATTTTTTCAAAATCAATTTTTGTGTTCATTTGATAGGCAATGAAAATCTTACCTTTATTCAAATCAACATCAATCTTGGCCACGGTTTTATCTTTTTTAAAAGTTTTTTCGATCCCTTGTGCGCAAAAGTCACAAACCATGCCTTTGACGCTGACCACTGCAATTTGTTTATCCTTCAAACCTTCAACGAATTTATCAAAACGCTCAACATCAACCTCTATTTTTTCACCATCAACCATTTGCTCGTGCAGATGCCCTTCATGAGAATGATGATCATGATGATCGTGATTATCTTGCGCATTAATAAGTGCAGGCACAAGAAATACGAACGCAAAAAATATTTTCATAAACGCCTCCTTAAAACCTATACATAACATGGGCATCCCATTCTGTTTGATCGTTGTAACCAAACTCGATGAGAAAGTTACCTTTAAAAAATTTTAAAACTGGAAAAGTTGACCAATCGCCAACCAGAGTATTTTTCTTTGTTTTAATCATAATCCAAGTATGAAAATCTCCGTAAGCACCTAAATAAGGAGCTACTCCAACTTGCAAAAATTGATCGGTATAATTTTTCAGAGAATTTTTCACATCACGATAATTGAAACCAACAAACCATCGCCGAGTCTCCCAGTCTCCGTGCAGTCCATAGAAATGCCCATCCAAGCCATCCGAGCTAAGACCAGACTGGAAATAGAGGTTTCCTTGAGAATTCTCAGTATTACGCCTGCTTAGTAGGTAGGTAAATCTGAAATAGCTGTATTGTTGATTAAAAAATTTATCTTCAACGCTTTCAACACCAACTGAATATCGATAAGTGGGTGAGAAATGATAATAGAGCGAGTCATACATATTCCCTGAAAAGGCCATCAAGGTTGAACCTCCCGAATACGAAATAGGCCTCGATTCACTGCTCAACGTGAAAAAAAGCATCATAAGTATAAGCACCTTTATACCCATGGAGGGTATGGTATATGATTGATGGCTAAAAAAAAAGGTTAATTAATCTTAGCTTCAAGAGACTGTTTCAGTTGAGATAAATTATCAATCTGTTCAAAATCTTGTCTTGAAATTAGTTCCTCAAAGGAATCATATCGACTCGGGTAGCTCATTGATATGCAAAACGCGATAAGGACGATCTAGTTCTTTCAGGAAATCATCCCAGGACTTTTTTTGAAAGATTAAATTATGACTGAGGTCGCAGAGTTTACATTTATCTCGACCGGAGAGTTTTTTTAGAAAGTAGTTAATCTCTCCAAAAAAAGAGCCATCAGCGTTATAGATAAAATAAATCACGTATTAAGACTGAAAGAATTACTCAATAATTTAATGCAATAATGAATTGATGAAAAGAATCATTCTGAGTAGAAAAGGCTTTGATTCGTCTTCTGGAGGGGTGGCTTCTCCTATTTTTTCAGACGGAAGTCTATGTTCTCTGCCCATTCCTTTTTCGGGACCGGCACCGGATAAGTTTAAAGACGTTAGTGTGAACGGCATTCGATGTATCGATGCCTTGAAAGAATCCAAGGCAAAAAGTAAGCCAGATGATAATTGTCATTACGATCCAAATCTAGAAACAGGACTATTTGGACAGGCTAGCAGTTCACAATCCGAGTTACGAAATAATCAAGTTGGACCCGGGGATCTTTTTCTATTTTTCGGATGGTTTAAAAATTATTCTGAAAAAGGAAGAGATCTGCATCATATTTTTGGTTGGCTTCAAATAGATAAAATAATCGATGGCAATGAAGCGATTCAAAAATACTTTAAAAACAAAAAAAAAATGCATCCGCATGCTTTTTATAAATTCAACAATAATTGCCTTTACGTTGGGTCAAAAAAGTTAACCTTAGGAAATAAAAAAACATCTCATAAAGGTTTCGGACATTTTAAAAAAACTCACAAAGATTTAATCCTAACAAAAGATCAAGCAACCCGTTCTGTTTGGCAATTACCAAAACAATACTTTGCTAATTCAGATCCTTTTTTAAACAGACTCAAGTGGGTAGATAAGAAAGAATGTATTACGCATTGCAAAGGTCGCGGACAAGAATACATCTTGGATGTGACGAACCACCCGAAATTAATCGAGTGGTTGCATCACATTTTCTAGGGTTAGTGATTTAAATCTTATGAATGGATGCTTTTGTCATACATACATCTTGAATTGATCTTCATCAAAAATAGGATCTAAAGACAACATTAATCTGTCTTCATTTATGTTTGGAGATCGGTGGACAACACCATTGAACTGACTTTGCCAAGTTCCGCCTTTCAACAACGACCATTCGCCAGCTTTAAATTGCTTTACTTTCTTTTTTTCTTTTAATGGGGCATCAAGATTTGTTCTGTCGTCAAAAAGTTTCCAATCAACATCTTCATTTGCGATCCATTCGGTCCCACCACCAGAAAGTGTAATTAGCAATCTGCATGGAATTTGGTCAACATGAAACCTAGGACACATGGGTTTATCGAGGGTTAAGAGCCTAACCCCAACGTACTTACAATCTAAAGTTTCATGCAGCATGCCGCAGCTCTCTTTTATTTGGTCAGTGAGCATTTTTTTTGCTTCAGAATCAATCGATGCTGGTAGCAGTTCATCTACCACTCTCAAATCATTTAGAGATTGAATCCATTGAAGTTCGAGGTCTTCCCTTGTGTTGAGAATTTTTTTTCCCAAAGTATCTAAATAACTTGATTGAGGATGAGCCATGCACACTAGTTCGATATCTTTTGAATAAATATTTGCAAAACTTTCTAACTTATTACTAAAAATTGATCTCATGATATTTTTATCTTCAATTTACTTCCACGCTGGAAAAGGATCATTGAAAGTAGACCAGTACTCTCTTCCTTTAAGAACATCTTCCTCACTTAAAAGACATGCATCCAAAGCAGCAATCATTTTTTCTTTTTGAAGTCTTTGGCCAATAAAGACTAATTCTTGACGCATATCTCCAAACGGCTCAACCCATTGTTTCTTGATGGACTCAAGATATTCTTCTTCCTGCGGCCAATCTTTTTCTGGAACAGCTTTCCAAAACATCCCCGCAAAACCGTAACGAGCAATTCCTCCAGCTTGACTCCATTGACCGGCAAATTCTGGACGAGTGGCCAACCAGAAATATCCTTTTGAACGAATTAATTTTCCATACTTTTCTGTTCCATGAAGAAAATTATGAAATTTTTCAGGATGGAAAGGTCTACGCGCTTCATAACTAAAGCTCGAAATTCCGTATTCCTCTGTTTCAGGCACATGTTCACCTCTCATTTCTTTAAGCCAGCCAGGTGATTGTTGCGCGCGCGCAAAGTCAAAAGAATTAGTATTCAGAACCTCATCGATTTCTACATTTCCGTTTTCAATTGGAATGATTTTTGCATCCGTGTTGAGTGTTTTTATGATGGCAGTTAAACGCTCTACCTCTTTTGAGGTGACAAGATCAGTTTTGCTGATAAGAATAATATCTGCAAACTCCACTTGATCAACCAGCAAGTCAGCCACACTTCGCTCATCATCCTCACCCATAGATTCGCCTGCTTCTTGAAGGCTTTTAGCTTGATCGTAATCTTTAATAAAATTTACAGCATCCACAACAGTTACCATAGTATCTAGCTTGGCAACATCGGATAAAGAAATACCATCTTCATCAGCGAAAGTAAAAGTTTCTGCTACCGGCAAGGGTTCTGAAATACCCGTTGACTCAATAACCAAATAGTCAAAACGGTTTTCCTTAGCCAATTTAGTTACTTCTTCTAATAAATCCTCGCGAAGTGTGCAACAAATACATCCATTGCTCATTTCAACAAGTTTTTCTTCACTGCGGTTTAAAGAAACTTCATTTTGAACAATTGCAGAATCAATATTTATTTCGCTCATATCATTAACAATGACGGCAACTTTTTTGTTTTCTCTATTATTTAAGATATTGCTTAGTACGGTTGTTTTACCTGCACCAAGAAACCCTGATAAAACAGTTACAGGGAGTTTTGAATTGATAACATTTTCCATCTTCTACACCTACCAAAGTGTTAAAAATTGATTTGTATGACATATCGCCCGAACTTAATCGGGCGATGGCATCACATTTTTAGAATCGTAAGCTAAAGCGCAAACCTACGTTTCTGCCAGGCAAGGGGACCTGATCTTTTACAAACGAATTATGATTCCTAGCAGCTTCATCCAATAGGTTTGAAGCAAAGAAAGATAATTTCAAATCAACGTTTGGATCCAAAGGAACTGTGCCTGAAATAGTAAAGTCCACCATTTGATATCCTTCCGTTGCTGTTTCATTTACAGCAAGTTTTGTTTGCTCTTCTACGTCCTTGAGAGACAAAGTTGTTTTCAAATCATCATTACTGTAAGAAACATCAAAGAAATTTCTAGCAGGTGTCATTCTAGGAATGTAACCGCCTGATGCAAATTTACCCTCCACTGAATCTCTACCGAAGGAAACTTCGACTTCTCCATTATCTACATCAATTATGGTACCGAATTGAAGTTCATAACCAGTAAATTCAGCGTCTTTCTGAAGATAGTCAGATTTTATTAATCCGCCGTGATCATCGTGACCTTCTTCTTCATGATCTTCCTCAGTCTCATCTTGTAAGTAGATGTAATCGGTGATGTTATTGGCGTAAACGGAAACGTTCCCATACCAATTGTCAATGTCAAATTCTAGCGTTAGATCAATATTATTTGATCTCTCAGCATTTAGGTTGACGTTACCGGTTTCAAGCCTGCCGGTAGCTAAATGCGGACCGTTCATGAAAAGTTCTAATGCTGAAGGCGCTCTTTCTACAGAAGCTGCACCAATAAGAAACTTTATGTTTTCATCAATATCATACGTGTAAGTTAATGCAAGACTCGCACTAGACATATCAACATTGTAGAAAGTCTGTTCTCCGTGCTCTTCCTCATGTTCATCGTGATGTTCTTCTTCTTCGTGCTCATCATGATCTTCTTCACCTTCGTGCTCATCATGCTCTTCTTTTTCAGTAATGGATCCATTTCTGCTCACAGAGTCGTAACGAACACCAAAATCAAGGTGATGATCGGAAAAGTCTTTAGACATGAAGTAACCAACCGTATACTCATCCGATTTCGTAGGATTCATGAAAGCTTCATGACCAACAATGGCTTGATCTTCCTTGGCAAGGTTAATAGAAATTTTTTGACCTAGGTTCGAAGTTGAAAGATCAAGAATAGTTCCTATTTCGTAAGAGTCATTCGAGAAAGTTGTTGGGCCTTCTTCACCGTGTCCATGCTCATCGTGACCTTCTTCACCCTCATGCTCATCGTGGTCTTCTTCACCTTCGTGTTCGTCATGATCTTCTTCACCTTCGTGCTCATCATGACCTTCTTCCGCATGGCCCTCAGTAAGGGAGTAATTAGTTCCTCTGATGAAGTAATTAATTGATTTAACTGCTCCGGCATCAAAGTTGTATGCACCTTGAACGTTTACTTCATTCGAATCAGTTACCGAGAATACTCTTTCACCTTCATGAGCATCGTGACCTTCTTCTTCCTCATGTTCATCATGATCCTCTTCACCTTCGTGCTCATCATGCTCTTCTTCATCGCCATGGCCTCCATGACCACCGTGATCTTCTCCGTGATAAGGAATACCGTAATGAGTTTCAAGAATATTTGCTGATGCTCCAATGTATCCCCAATCTTCAACGACTGAAAATCCAAATTTATGAGACTCACGCTCATAATCAGAGTTTTCTAAGTAACCAAGTTCTTCATCATGGTGTTCTTCTTCCTCATGTTCGTCATGATCCTCTTCACCTTCGTGCTCGTCATGCTCTTCATCAGAATGCATGACTGCTCCGTTTGGAATATCGTAATTTTCAAAATCAGTGTTTTCATAGGAATAGCTAAAGTTGATGCCTTTAATAATGTTGGTAATTCCAAAAGCTTCAAGTGATCCCCTATTAACGGATTGCTTTTCAAAGTCTACGTTTGCGTTTAACCCATCAAAATCCTGTCTTGCAATGGTATTATCAACAATATTGATAATTCCTCCAACGCCACCGTTGGCGTAAAGCAAAGACGAAGGGCCTCGAACTACTTCGATTTGTTGTAAGTTGTTCATATCGATCTCAACTGGATGATCGACTCCTATACCAGCAACATCCCTACTAACCATACCGTTTTTAAGAATTTTAACTCTGCTGCCGGATAAACCTCTTATGACGGGTTGACCGGTTGCAAAACCATAATCAGCATTGGCTACACCAAGCAAATCATCAATGGATTCACCAAGACTAGCTCTTCCTTGATCGTCTAAATCAACTCCAGATAAAACATGAACTGGATCACCTAAGTCACTTAAATTCTGATCTATCAATGAAGCGGTAACTGTCACCTCTTCTTCATCTTGAGCGAGCAAAAAAGATGCACTGAATAAAAATAAAATTAAATAAATAAAATGTTTCACAAAAACCTCCAAAAAAATTAAAAATTAAAAAAAATTAAAATTTAATTTCTTGGTGGTGCGCGAATAGAAAGTTGATTATAAGAAAGGGTGATTTCACTTGTCTGATAAGCATCAAGGAAATCAAAGGAAATGGCTGTTGGATTAACAACGGTATCGTCTTGCACGTACTCAATTTGTTCAGCTAAACAAGTTGAACAACCTTCAGTTAGTTCAACTGCATGCTCGTTATGAACGTGCTCACCGTGATCCAATTCAAAATGCGATGTCTCGTGCGAGATGATTCCCGCGGAAAAGACGAGCGCAAAAAGAATTGCAAACAGCTTAAATTTCATGGGCGTTATTAAACCTCTAAAAAATAAAAAAAGAAAGAGGTTAGAAAATTAAATACAGACCTAAATCAATTATCAAATAAAAGGTAGCCAAAAAGCCAATGCCGAAAAAGATACTGCGCACACTCGGATTCTTATCGGTAGCGACCATGTAGTACAAAATCATATGAAAGACTCTCGCAATCGCGTACGTCCAAACCACAATCGATAGTTTGGTTGCACTGTAACCGGAGACCAACGCAAGGATCGCCATACCGAAAAGCGGCACAATGTTTTCCATCGAATTCCAAAACGTTCGATACGCTCTGAAGAATAAAGACTCCTGTCCTAGTGAAGGATCGATGACCCCAACCTTATAACCAGGCTGTCTGCGATGAACTCTTATTAATACCATTGCCTGAACTACGATTGTAGCCAAGACAAACCATAAACCGATTAACGAAGATTGATATATTCCCAACATGAGGGGTATTCTAAACCCAATAGACAATTAAATTAAAAAATTTAAAGAGGTTAATCATGAACGTATTCATAACTGGATGTAGCACAGGTATTGGATTGGCAGCAGCGGAGCATTTTAGTGCCAAAGGTTATCAAGTCATCGCCACGGCAAGAAACCCAAAGTCATCTGA
>LULE01000380.1_pt1 | contig 16054 bp, 16 predicted proteins | sample 728231 | NCBI WGS metagenome assembly LULE01 (sample SAMN03860297, study PRJNA289734) | marine metagenome | biome: seawater column; feature: ocean; material: water; isolation source: Red Sea water column Station 192 - depth 10m | place: Saudi Arabia: Red Sea | collected 2011-10-15 | depth 10 m | reverse complement strand
TCTATTTTTTGTTCATCTATTACATTAATTAATAATTTTAAATGGTTGATTAATAGTGGTTTTTTACCCTTTTGAATGCTCCCTTTGATCCTTCTAATTCCCATTAAATTTTCAACTATGATTGGATGTTTAGTATCTAGATAATGCCCTTTCATTTTATGAACCATGCTTATTGATACTAATCTTCTTCTTAAAGTGCTTATTTTCGAATTTTTTGAAAGGTGTGTAAGGTATAAGGAAACTATTTTTGGTTCGGTTGGTAATGAATTCAATCTATTTTTAGCACAAAATGCTCCGAAGTCTTTAAAATCAGATTTGTAAGCTCTTAAGGTATTGTTTGCTTTAGAGTTTTTAAGGTTATTTAAAGTTGCTTCATGTAGTAATTTTAGGTCTGTAGTTAGTTCATTCATATTATTACTATTGATAACAATTAATTATCACTAGTAATATATTAAGTGATTTTAAATGTCAATAGTTTAAAATCTAAAATTATGGTGTCTATGGATGGCTCAATTGAGCCAATATATTTTTTGATTATTTCTTTTGGATTAACATTGCTTACTTATTTGGTGTTTAAGAAAAATGGCAAATCTATAGAGGTTTATTTCCTAGGTATTATGACTGTTCTGTTTTATGTTTCATATTTTATATTAATTATTGTGAAGCCAAGTTAGTTATTAACGCTATTCACAGGTGTTAAAAAACCATTAAATTCAACGATAAAGTGATACCTTTAAAATTGCACTTATGTTACTTTAATAATGAATTAAGAGGCAACTCTTAACTGACCATCTAGGGAAAAATCGAGAGATTCAAGCCTAGAGGGCAGAAAACTTCGCTGAGTAGCGCTAAAATAGCGAGGTGGAAGGCATGGCGGTAGCGCATACAACGACGTGCCAAAAACTACTGTTCTTTGTGCCTGAAAAGGTACAAGGTAACAGGGTTTTCTTTTAAAATGATCCTAAAAGGTACTAAATTTCAGTTAAAAGTGTGGAATTATCTTAAAACTATTCCAAAAGGACAAGTTAGAACCTATTTAGATGTCGCAAAAGCCATAAATAAGCCAAAAGCTGCTCGAGCTGTAGCAAATGCGGTTGGAAAAAACCCAAATGCACCTAAAATTCCTTGCCATAGAGTTATCAGATCTGACGGGTCCCTAGGTGGATATTCGGGTCCTGGAGGCATTAAAACCAAGAAAAAACTCTTAAAAAAAGAGGGAATTTTCGTTTAAAAGTAAGTAAAATCAACGTTTTTTTAATTTTTACCCATATATAGTTGTTATATTTATATTACACCTATAAGTTGCACTACATATCAATAAATCATTAAAATTGACCCCTATATTACACCTATAAGTTGCACTATATATCAATAAATCATTAAAATTGACCCCTCTATGGCTCATTAAATGCTATATTCGATAAATGCAATACTAATAGAAATTACCAGTTTTCATCTATTATACTTAAATATTTGAGACAAATTTAAATTTTTCGATTTGTGCACTCTCACCTTTCCAAAATTAATACCATTAATTTATTATATTGTTGGATTACTTTGTTTAATTTATCTTTATTATTAAGGATTTTAATTAAATTTCGTGATTTATTCGGATAAAATCTTCAAATATAAATTAAAATTTTAATGATTAGATGATAGTTTAGATATATTACTATATTATATATTACTTTAAGTAATATAAAAAATATAATAATTACAATAGTTTAAAATTATATACTAATAATTTACTTTATATAAAAGTATACTTTACATTTTATTAGATTGCTCTCTTCTAAACACATAAACACCTGAAAGAATGATAATTAAAAGGCCGATAAAAGTGTACTTATCAGGAATATCAGAGAACCAAATATAGCCAATTAGAATATTAGTAATTATCTCAAAATAACCCAAAGGTGCCAGTTTGCTTGCATCTGAATAATTGTAGGAAAAGATAATCATACCATGAGCTAAGGCAGCTATTAATCCCATATTTATAGCAAATAAATACTCAGAAAAAGTTGGTTTAACCCAAATAAAGGGTAAATATAAACTTAAAATTAGGGTTCCAACAGTGCTTGTGATTAGTAATGTTAATAAACCATTATCTGTGTTTTTTAATTTTCTAGTTACAATTAAATATAAAGCGTAACAAAAACCAGTACCTAACGCTGCAAAACTAGCCCAATTAAATTCTACAATTCCTGGTCTAATTACAATCAAAACTCCTATAAAACCTATTATAACAGCTGTCCATCTTCTTGGCCCTACCCTCTCCTTTAAAAAATAAGGTGATAAAGCAGTGACCATTAATGGACAAATAAAAGCTATTGTTAATGCTTTAGCTAAAGAGATTATCGATATTGAATAAAAAAATAATACACTTGAAGTTAATAGTAGCAATCCTCTTATAATTTGAGACTTCAAATTTTTAGAAGAAACTAAACCCCTCATAGAGGAAAATATTTTAACGATATAAAAATAACAATAGGTAAAGTTATAAATGACATTATTGTTGAGACAACTATTGTACTTGCAACACTATCCGTTATGGTTTTTGGAGAATAAATAGCAGCTATAAGATAATTTAAGACAGCACTAGGCATTGATGCTTGAATTAGAAGTACTCCAGCTGCAAAACCAGATAAATCAAAATAAATAATAATTAAAAAACCTATTAATGGACCTAAAATAACTCTTCCTATTGATGCAAATATTGCATTTTTTAAAGAAAAAACTTTTAATTTCGTTAAAGCAATTCCTAAGGACATAAGAATTAAAAAGATAGTTGCAAATGTTAATAACTCAGTCAAATTAATTACTACTTGTGGCATATTAATTTCAAAATACAAAAATAAGACTGATATAACAATTGCATAAAATGGTGGACTTTTAATCAACACTGTAAAGTTAAATTTTCTATCAGCTAAAAAAATTCCAAGTGTAAAATGGAGTAATACAATTAAAGATGATATTGCAGCTGCAACCCCAAGTCCTTGTGCACCATAAGCAAATAAACATATAGGTATACCCATATTGCCAGTGTTAGGTAGAATTAGAGGAGGAAGTTCTCTTATTATATCTTTAGTATTCAACATAAATAAGATGACAATTCCAAGTATAATAAAACCTAAAATTGCAAGAAGATAAAAGAAAAAATAGTCTTTAAAAATCTGAAAATTTATTCCAGTTGAGGTAATAGCGTATATTACCATCGCAGGTGTACCTATGTTAGATGCAAAATTTGTAATAAAAGTAGTATCAAATTTCTTATCTTTTTTACCTAAATAGTATCCAATACCTACAATAAAAAAGACGGGAAATACTACTTCAAAAAGTTTTAAGTATATTTCCATTATATTAAAAAGCTCATACCATCATAGGCAGGAACAACAGATTTAGGCAGATGCTTCTGTATCTTAACATAATCAATTTCATTATTCATATTAGTTAAAATTGTTTTTTTTGGTTTGATAATTTTAACTAAATTTAAAACTTGATCTAAATTAAAATGGGATGGATGTGGATCGTATCTTAAACAATCGACTATAAAGTAATTTAATTTTTTAAGTCTTGAGTAGTCTTTTTCACTGATTTTGCTTACATCACTAGCATAAGCGCATGAGTTATTAATTTTATACAATATACTATTAATTTTTCCATGTTTGACAGGAAAAGACTCAATTTGAACCTTTGATTTTTTTACCTTGAAAGTATGTTTTTTTTTTAACTTGTTAAGATTAAAAATTGCGGGATAACCATAATTATTTTTGAAACAATAACTAAAAGATTTTAATAAATAATCAGAAGTCATTTTATCAGCAAAGACATCTAATTTTTTTCTATTTTTTAGGAAAAAAACCCTTAATTCATTAATACCATGAGTTTGATCACCATGTAGATGTGTGTAAAAAACTTTATCTATATTTTTAATTTTATTTTTTAATAATTGGGTTTTTAAATCAGGAGATGTATCAATTAATATATTGAATTTATCATGAGTTACTAAAGCAGAACATCTTGATCTAAAATTTTGCTTTATTTTTGGATTACATTTACCAAAATATCCATCAATTCTTGGTATACCTAGAGAACTACCTGACCCTAATATTGTAAATCTAGTTTTCATTATTGAAAAATAGTGTTTCAAAGTTCTGGGTAGTAATATAATCCATGCTAGATTTATCAATCTCCTTTAGTTTAGATAAGTGTTGAAGGGTATATTGAATAAAACTTGGCTCATTTTTTTTTCCTCTCATAGGAATAGGTGCTAAAAAAGGACTATCGGTTTCTATTAATATTTTATCATTTGGTAAAAACTTAAATGTATCTTGTAATTCAACACTATTTTTAAAGGTAATAATCCCACTTGCTGAAAAATATGCATTAAGATCAAGAAGTTTTTTTGCAAACTCTTTTGAACCAGTAAAACAATGCATAAGTATTTTAGGATTGCTATTTTTATAGTCATTTAAAATTGAAAAAGTTTCATTTTCTGCATCTCTTGAATGAACTATTATTGGACAATTGCATTCAATTGAAGCCTCTATATGAATTTTAAAGCTTTCTATTTGAGTTTCTTTTGGACTATTTTCATAATAATAATCTAATCCCGACTCCCCTATTCCAATTATTTTTTGATATTTTTTAAACTCCTGAACAATATAGTTTTTCTCAAAATTTGAAGTTTGAACTTCATGTGGATGAATTCCTATCGATCCATAAATCATAGGATCTTGGTTTATTAAATTTAAAATATTTTTATAACTGTTAATATTAGTTGAAATAGTTAAAAGTTTATCTATTCCAACCTTTTTGGATCTTTCTAAAACATCGTTTAGATTATTTATTAAAGGCTCGTGATCTAAGTGACAATGTGAATCAATCATTTTCTATCTTTTTAAATAGTATATTTAATTTTCCAATATTTTTTCCACTCTCCAGAAATTTATGATTATTAATATCTTCAAATTTTAGTTTGTCGTCATTAATGTCAAATATTTTTAGAACCTTAAAGGTTGTATCAGGTATAACTGGATTTAATAGTATAGAAATTTTTCTAATTAGATCTAAAGCAGTATAAACAATTGTATTCAATCTATTTTTATCATTTTTTTTCTTCCAGGGTTCTTGATCATTAAAATATTTATTTGATGAAAAAAGCATATCTATAATAAATTTCATATAATCGTTGATGTTTTGATTGTCTATTAAATCTCTCAAATATTCCAAATTTTCGAAATTTTTCAAAATCTCCAAATCATCATTTATAAAATCACTAGTTGGGATTTTCGAACCACAATTTTTTTCGCAAAAAGCCAAAACTCTTTGACATAAATTTCCATAATTATTTGCTAAATCGCTATTTATACAACTTTCAAGTTTTTCTTGAGAAATATTTCCGTCATTACCAAAGGAAACTTCTTTTAAAAGGTAATATCTAAGTGTATCAAGCCCATATGCATCTATAATTTCTAATGGATCGAGTATGTTCCCCTTTGACTTAGACATTTTTTCATCACCAGATAATATCCAACCATGACCATAAACTCTTTTAGGCAAAGGTAATTTGGCTGCCATTAAAAAAGCTGGCCAATAAATTGCATGAAATCTTAATATATCTTTTCCAATTATATGAACATCAGCAGGCCAAAAATTTTTATATAATTCGTCTTTAGTATTTGGATAATTTAAAGCACTTAAATAATTGGTAAGTGCATCTAGCCATACATAAATAATATGGTCATTATTTGAAGGAATTTTAATACCCCAGGAAAATGTTTTTCTACTAACTGACAAATCTTTTAAACCATTTTTAACAAAACTAATGACTTCATTCCTTCTTCCCTCTGGCAAGATAAATTTTGGATTTTCATCATAAAACTTTAGTAATGGTTTTTCCCATTCAGATAATTTAAAAAAAAAGGATTCCTCCTCAACCCACTCAACTGGGGAACCAGAACTTATTACAAAATGTTTATTTTCTTTACTTTCTATTTCATCAGGTTGATAAAATGCTTCATCAGAAACGGAATACCAGCCCTCATATTTAGACATATAAATTTGATTTTGATCTTCTAGAATTTTCCATAAATGTTGAACAGATTTAATATGCCTTTGTTCGGTGGTTCTAATAAAATCAGTATTTGATAAATTTAGGGTCTTAGACAAATTTTCAAAAGTTTTAGATATTTGATCACAAAAATCTTTTGGTTTCATATTGTTTTTTTCTGCAGATCTTTGAATTTTTAAACCGTGTTCATCGGTACCAGTTAAAAATTGAACAGAATAACCGTCATTTCTTTTAAACCTTGCAAAAAAGTCAGAAACAATACTAGAATAAGCATGTCCCATATGTGGTTTTGCTGAAGGGTAATAAATAGGTGTGGTTATATAGAAATTTTTACTCATTTTAATAAATCTTTAAATTCTAAAAAAAAAGTCTCGATATCAAGATTATATTTTTTGACGTTTGATAATTTTTTTAGAAAATATTCTTTTGCTTTAAAAATATTTTTTTTTTGAGCATTTATATTTTTATAAAAGTATAATTCAATAAAAAGATTAAGATTTAATAATATAAATTCATCTTTTAAATGTGATGGGTTTATTGTGATTTCATATAATAAATCTTCAATGCTAAAATTTTGAATATCTAAGTTATTTTCATTAAAATAAATTGACAAATTAATTAAAAAAACCGGATTATGATAATAATTTTTAAAATCTAAAGAAATTTGATCGTATACATTTTCAGAAAAGTAAGAGTTAACAATATTTTCTACAAATTCATTTTTTAAATTTACTTTGAATTCTATGCATCTTGATTTTAAAGTTTCTAAGACGGTTTTATTTGAATTATGTGTTAAAATAAAAGAAAAATTGTTATTTGGCTCTTCAAGAGATTTTAATAATGCGTTTATAGAATTTACATTAAGCAGATCTGCATCCTCAATTAATACAAATCGTGTTTTATTATTAAATGATGAACTATTTTGAAATTTAATCATTTCTCTTATCTGGCCTATATCAATATTTTTTTTGTCCTTTTTTTTATGAATTTTAAAAACATTGGGATGTGCATTACTTTCAAGTAATTTAAAAGATTTATTACTAGGATTAATTTGGAGTTTTTTTAGATCATATTCAAACGGCTCGTTTTTAGACAGAATATAATTTAGAAGGTGTTTGGATAATACTCCTTTCCCTATTCCTTGTGTCCCACTTAATAATAATTTATTTGGAAGTCTATTTGAATTATGTAAGTTAATTAAATCATTCAAAACATCGCCTAAGCCTATTAGTGTATTTGACATTTAATTATTTTGCTATTTTTTTAAATTCTTTGATAATTCTATTTAAATTTTCAGCAGGTGTCGAATTATTCGAATCTAATAAAACATATTTTTTTTTATTTTTTGATAATTTAAGAAAACCTTTTTGAACTTTATTGTAAAAGTTAATTTTAAAATTATCATATCTATTGTTATTTGATCTTATTTTTAGTCTGTTATTCATATTCTTGTTATTTACAGTACATAAAAAGGTAAGATCTGGTTTAAATTTACCAATAATATAGGAATTTAAATTTTTTATTATATTCAAATTTAAACCCATACCGTAATGCTGGTAAGCTATGGTAGAATCTGAAAACCTATCTATTATGATTATTTTTTTTTTGTAATTTTTGTAAATAATTTTTGAAACGTTTTCAGATCTAGAGGCTAAGATTAACAGTAAATCAGTTTTTTTATCTAATTTATTGCTCTTTGATAACATTATTTTTCTTAATTTTTCTGAAAATTTTGTACCCCCGGGCTCTCTTATTTTTATAAATTGATATTTATTTTTTTTTAAAAATTTTGAAAAATTATTAATATTTGTTGATTTTCCTGAGGCTTCTATTCCTTCAAAAATAATTACAGGGTATTTTTTTTTATACATCGCCCCATATTAAAAAATTTATTGAGCTTAAGATACGGGAAATTATATTTTGTTTTTGAACACTTTCCGATGCAAATAAATCATAGTTACCAACTACCTCATCTTTATAAGTAATCTTCATTTTTCCGATGACATCATTTTTTTCTATCGGTGCCTCCAGAGGTCCATCATAATTAACTGTTACTTTGAGGTATTTTTTTTTTGCCTTAGGAATTGTTTTATAGATGTCAGATGAAATATATGCTTTAACTTTTTTCTGTTTGCCTTGCCATACATCTAACTCTGATATCACATCGTTTTTTTTGCCAATTAAAATTGTATCAAATTTTGTTAATCCCCAAGTCAACAACTTTGCGGATTGCCTAGATCTATCATTTTTTGAATTAAAGCCACTTCCAACAGCAATTAATCTTCTGTTCTTTTTTTTTATTGAGGATGCTAATGAATATTTTTCAACTGCAAGATAACCAGTTTTTATTCCATCAGCTCCCATATTTTTATACAATAAAGGATTTCTATTTCCTTGAGTAATAGGATCACCACCGGTTCTATCCCATGTAAATTCTTTTTCTTTGTAGTAATGATAATATTCTGGGTAATTTTTGATTAAGTAATTAGACATTATTAAAATATCTCGAACTGTAGAGTAATTATTTGGGTCATTGATACCTGATGAATTTGAAAAATTAGTATTTTCCATCCCTATCTCAAGCGCCTTTTCAGTCATTAATACAGCAAATTCCTCCTCTGTACCTGCGATACCCTCTGCCAATGCAATGCAGGCATCATTACCTGATGCAACTATTATACCTCTTAAAAGATTTTCAACTGATACTTCATCTCCAACCATTATAAACATAGACGAATATCCTGCTGTAGATAGCCTCCAAGCATTTTCAGATACTATAAATTTTTCATCTAGTGTAAGTTCTCCTTTTTTAATTAAATCAAAAGCAATAATTGAAGTCATAATTTTTGTCATAGATGCAGGATATATTGAAAGGTCTGCATCCTTTTCATAAAGAATTTCACCAGATAAATAATCTTGTAGTATTGCAGTTTTAGCATTTACGCTAATTATTGCATTTGATTTGGATGAAAATAAAATTAAAGAAAATAAAATTAAAATAAGTTTTATAGAATTTTGCATTTTATAATTTAATTATATCTATATTATCAAAGTCCATTAGATTTATTTTATCGAACTCAATTTTAATAGACTTTATATTATCAAAGGGTCCTTTATAAACCCTATAAACATTATTATTTATCTTATCTATTGAAATATTACTTAAGTTGTACTCATCAATTAATCTTTTTTTAAGAATTAAAGCCGAATCTTCAAAATATAAGTCTGCAAATTTAATGATATAATTAAACTCCTTCTTTTTTAATTTTAATTTATTTGTTTTTTTTATTTTATTTGTTTCATCACCCAAATTTTCAATAGTAATGCCATCTACAGGAGCTTTATCTGCTACTTTTTTCTCTTCTTTAAATGTTTTAGCTTTCTTTGCAACAAATGCACCACTGGTATTTATTGTTTGAACGGCAATATAAGGCTCTGATAGATCAATTTCTAATTCTTCTGCTATTCTTTTAGATATGACAGCATTATAAAAAAAAGGATATTTAGATTTTTTACCTATTTTAGCTAAAATATATTTTCCATTTAATAAATTTGTTACTTTTACTGGAGTATCATATTTCAATTTATTATTAAAAATTATAAGCGATCTTTCATCTATTTTTTTATTAACAATTTTATTTTTATAAAGTTGCTCATCATAAATTAAGGCAAAACCTTTGTTTGAAAAGTTTTCAAAATTACTGTTATATTCTAAATTAGTATACCTTTGTTCACATGCAAATAAAAAAGTTAAAAGAAGTATAAGAGGAATTTTATAATTCATCTTTGAATTTATCTCTTAAGGTACAAACAGCTAATGCAAATCTTAATGACCTGTTCCATTTTAATATTAAATCATAATTATCAAAAACTATATAAGCGGGTGAAAACTTTTTTGCGTTTTCAACAATATCAACATCAGGTGTAATAATTGCTGAATTAAGATTATTAAATTGTTTTAAATGATCACTATTTTCTATGTACTTTGAAAAATACTTTACTTTTCTTTTATTATTTAGTTTTTTGGCTGAAGTATTTAAAAATTCTAGTGGGATATCATTTTTTAAATTTATTTTATAAAAACATGGGATATCATTATTCCACCCTAAATTTTTTATATAATTAGCAGCTGATGCAAATGAGTCTTCAATATTTTTTAGATCAATTTTTTTATCATTGTTATAATCAATTGCGTGGTTAGTAATTGTTGATGGCATAAATTGAAAATTTCCAAAAGCTCCAGCCCAAGATCCAAATAAAGTGTCAGGATCAATTATATTTGCATCAACTAATTTTAATAAAGTAATGAGTTCAGATGTAAAAAATTTGCTACGTCTTTTATCAAAACTTAGTGTAGCTAACGAAGAAACAATATCCATTTTTCCAAGATATGTACCAAAATTAGTTTCTATACCCATCAATGCTAATAAAAGATTTTTATCAACTAAAAACTCGTTAGATACAATTTCAATTAATTTTTGATTTGAATTATAAAGATTTCTGCCCTTAGCAACTTTTTTTTGAGATGTTCGTTTTGATATATAAGTATAAGTATCCTCATAAAATTCAGGTTGATATCTGTCATATTTAATTACATCAGGAAGAAATCTTGAATTATCTATTACTCTATTTAGTGTTTTTATACTAATACCTTCATCTAGAGCCTTTTTTTTAAAGTCAATTTTCCAATTTTCAAAATCTGAGGCAGATAAAAATTTAAAGCTAAATAAAAAAAAGATTATATTAATTATAAATATTTTAGTTATTTTCATATAAATCTCTAAGATAAATGAATACAGCAATCCATATTAAAATAAAACTAACTAACTGGTTAATATTGAAAGGCTCATTGAACAAAAAATACCCTAAAATAAATTGTAATGTGGGTGTAATATAAAAAATCATACCTGTAGGTCCAAGACCACACAATTCTACACCTCTTACATATAAAAATAATGGAATCACTGTCATTGGGCCTGCCATCATAAGAATTAACATCAAAATAGGATTTGATAGTGAGAAGTCATTAACGTTATTTTGAGTAATAAAATAAAAAACTATTAGTATAAAAGGCAAGATAAATAAACTTTCTATAAATAAACCAATATCTGTTGATACTGATATTTTTTTTCTGAGTAAGTTGTAAAAACCCCAACTTAAAGCAACTGATATTCCAACCCATGGTATAGATTTAAAGTCAATCAGAAAGATATAAACTATTGAAACTAAAACTAACGAAATAGAAACAAATCTTTTCTTATTTAATTTTTCTTTAAAAAAGAAATATCCTAAAAAAACACTTAATATCGGCATGATAAAATATCCAAAACTTGCATTTATAACTTGATTGGATGAAACTGCATAAATCCAAACTGCCCAATTTAAAAATATTAATACCCCAGATAAAAATAGAATAAATAATTGTTTTTTATTAGATATAATTTCATTAAAAATCTTCCATTTTGAAAAAATAATTGTTGTTACTAAAAGTGTAACTGCAGTCCACAAACTTCTATGCACAACAACTTCTATATGACCTGCAAAAGAAATATACTTAAAATATAAAACACCAAAAAAGCCCCACCAGAAAGATCCAACTGCACTTAAGAACAAACCTTGGTTAAAACTTTTTTTATCCATAATGAAATTATTATTAAAAAGATTTTGATTAATATCTTATCTATTTTATTGTTGAAATATATATTAATACTTATAAAACCTAGCTCACGGAGAGATGGCTGAGCGGTTGAAAGCACCGGTCTTGAAAACCGGCAAAGGGGCAACTCTTTCCTGGGTTCGAATCCCAGTCTCTCCGCCATTAATATTTTTCTTTAAATTCTCGCAATTTTATTATGACTTTGGATAAATTTTGGTTATCTTTTGACTCAGAAATTTTAATTAATTCTTCATCACCAAGGTTAATTAATTTATTCAAATCTTCTAATTCTTCTAAATTTAAATTTTCAACAATTTCATTTACGAACTTATAAACAAATAAGTCCATTTCTTTAGTGCCTCTATACTGAGCTCTATATTTTATTTTATTAATAAGATTTTGCCTGTTTGAATCCATATAATATAGATTTATATATACTTTATGCAGGATTATGAATATTTTTTATCAAAAATTAGTAGCATTAAAGGGGTAGGTAAAAAAACCACACAATTATTTTTAAAAAAAAAAATATTAAATATTTTTGATCTATTATGGCACGCACCTATTTCAAAAATAGAAACTTCAAAAACAGTAAACATTGATCAATTACAAATAGGCAAAACTCAATCAATACAACTAGTCCCGAAAAAGTATAATTTTCCTAGAATAAGAAATTTGCCCAATAGGGTTAACTGTTTATCTTCTGAAAAGAAAATAGATTGTATTTTCTTTAATAGTTTTGAAGGCTACATAAAAAAAATACTTCCTCTGGATCAAGAAATAATTATTTATGGAAAAGTAGGTTTTTATAAGGGTAAATATCAAATAACTAATCCAAAATTAGTGTCAGAGACAGAGGATGGAAATATAAAAGATATAAATACTTATAGTCTGACGGAAGGACTCACAGCTTTAAAATATAATAAAACTATTGAAATCATATTTAAAAATATGCCTGTACTTAAAGAATGGCATAACGCAGAAATTTTAAACTATTTCAATAATGTAAGTTGGGATCAATCCATTAGAAAGATTCATAGTGAGGAAATTGAAAATCTTCAGAATTCAGATTACCTAAGAAGATTAATTTTTGATGAAATTATCGCAAACTTTTTAATCTCATCTGAAATAAGAAAAAAAATTAAGAAAATAAAAAAAAAAGAAAAGATTTTTGATCCAAATATTTGTCAGAAATATTTAAAAAAATTCAAATTTATACTTACAAATGATCAAATAAAGGCAATGAAAGAAATAAATAATGACCTCAAATCAAAACAAAGAATGTTTAGGCTACTTCAAGGTGATGTAGGATCAGGAAAAACAATAATTGCACTAATTGCTGCGTTGAATGTTATAAAATCAGGTTTTCAAGTAGCATTGATGGTTCCTACTGAAATACTAGCTAAACAACACTATAATTTTGCATCAGATTTATTTGGAAAAGATATATCAATAGAACTATTAACAGGAAAAACAGAATATAAACAAAAAAAAAGTACATTAGAAAATATAAAACAAAATAAAATAAAATTGATCATTGGCACACATGCCCTTTTTCAAAAAAAGGTAGATTATAAAAATCTTGGTTTAATTATTATCGATGAACAACATAAATTTGGTGTAAGACAAAGAAAAGAATTGTCCGACAAAGGTGGCAATAATTGCGATGTACTTGTCATGTCTGCAACCCCAATACCTCGTACTATGATAATGACAATCTATGGAGATATGGATGTTACTTTAATTAAAGAAAAACCAAAAAATAGAAAAGCAATAACCACTTATAGTAAATTAGAAACAAAAGTAGATGAAATTATAAAATTTTGTAAAAAAGAAATTTCCTCTGGTAATCAGATATTTTGGGTTTGCCCACTTATTGAAAAATCACAGAAACTTGATCATCAGTCTGCTGTTGAAAAGAGTAAATTTTTAGAAAAATATTTTAAAAACAAAATTGGCCTAATTCATGGATCAATGGAAAAAGATGAAAAAAATAAAGTTCTTGATGATTTTTTAAATAAAAAAATTGATGTGTTGGTGTCAACAACTGTTATTGAAGTAGGAATTGATTTCCCAAATGCAAATGTAATCATCATTGAAAATGCAAATAAATATGGGTTATCACAATTGCATCAACTCAGAGGCAGAGTTGGAAGAGGTGACAAACAAAGTACATGTATTTTAATGTTTAAGTCAAATTTAAGTGAAAATGCAAAAAAAAGAATAAATATTTTAAAAAGCTCAAATGATGGTTTTGAAATTTCAGAACAAGATATGGTTTTAAGAGGTTATGGAGATGTATTAGGATTTAAACAAAGTGGTTTAAAAAAATTTAAGTTGGCAGATCCTATTTTACATAAAGATCTTTTTATATTAGCAGAAAAAGAGGTTAAAAAAATTGAGCTAAAAGATAAACAGATTGGTGAGTATTATAAATTACTTAAACTGTATGATCGTGCTTCAATCTTAAATGATATTATTTAGCTTGAGGGTTTGAGGTACCTGCAGACACAATAAACTTAGACGCCTCCTCAAAACTCATATCTAAATATAAAACCTCTTCTTTTGGAAACATTAGTAAAAATCCACTGGTTGGATTTGGCGTTGTTGGAACAAATACATTAACAAGATTTTTGTTTGTTTTTTTTGAAATTTCTCCTTCATTGTCTTTAGTTGCAAATCCAACTGCCCAGCTTCCTTTTCTAGGATACTCAATTAAAACCACACTTTTTCTATCTCCCTTTTTAGGAGCTAACGACTCAGTCATCTGTCCTATTGCTGAATAAATAGTTCGAAGAATAGGAATTCTTTTAAATAAATCGTTTACGAATTGTAAAATTTTTTTTCCTATAAATGATAAAGATAAACTTCCAACTAAGGTTATAAAAATAATTGCAAGAACTATTTCAAGACCTGGGATAGCAAATGGCAAATATGTATTTGGGTTTAGCTCATAAGGTATTAGCTTAGAAGAAACAGAGATAAAAAATTTTGTTAAATAGAGTGTAATACCAATTGGAATTAATACGACTATTCCTGTGATAAAATAATTTCTTAATTTAGCAAATAAAGATATGCTTTTTCTTTTAAATTTTGCCATATTTTAATTATAACTTGAGTAAATTACAAATGATACTGCAAGAACAAATAAGAAAACTAAAATCTTGTTATTTAAAATCATATAGTTGTTTATTAGTTACATGTAATATAATTGTGAGTAAAAGTGAATAGAAGAAATTTCATATATTTAATGGGGTGTGGATGTGCATCTTTTGGTCTTCACGCCTGTACAAGTGTTCCAATAACAGAAAGAAAACAGTTAAGACTTATACCTGAGGCAAAACTTAATGCTCAAGCAGAAAAATTATACGAAAAAGTGAAAGAAAAAGAAAAGCTTAGCAAAGATATTACAACTTTAAATAAAATAAAAAATATTGGCTCAAAAATTGAAAATTCAATAACTGAATATTTTGCAAGAAGTAATCAACCGGATCCAACAGCTAATTTTAGATGGGAGTATATTTTAATAGAAAACAAAAAAGTAAAAAACGCATGGTGTATGCCTGGTGGAAAAATTGCGGTTTATACAGGTATGCTTGATATTACAAAAAATGATAATGGATTAGCTGCTGTAATGGGTCATGAAATAGCTCATGCTGTAGCAAAACACTCAGTTGAAAGAGCAAGTAGAGGAACGTTATTAAATGTGGGCACAAAAATTTTAGATATTGCAACTAAAGGTGCTGTATCTAATGTAAATAGAACAACTGGGATATCTGGCTATGACATAAGAGAGACAGTAAAAATTTGGGAGAGAATGCGAGAAGCTAATAAAGGTAAGGAACCACCGGAATTCATGAGTACGCATCCTTCCTCAACCAATAGAATAAATAACATCACCTCTTGGATAAATGAGGTAACTTTAGAATATCCACCAATTTCTTAAAATTGGTGAGCCGTGATGGACTCGAACCATCGACCCATTCCTTAAAAGGGAATTGCTCTACCAACTGAGCTAACGGCCCAACGGGGGTCCTTATATTGATTTTTATCCATTTATCAATGGATAATTTTTACAGAATGTTAATATACTTATCGTGAAATTCTTCAAAAGTTCCATTTTTAATATTTTTTCTAATCTCACTCATCAACTCCTGATAAAAGTTAATATTATTTAAAGTTAACAGCATAGATGCTAACATTTCATTAGTATTAAATAAGTGATTCAAATAATTTTTTGAGTATTTATTTAAGTCAAATTTAGAAACATTTAAATCTAGAGGCGAATTATCGTTTTGATATTTTGCATTTCTTATTTGTACTCT
>LULE01000475.1_pt2 | contig 16060 bp, 13 predicted proteins | sample 728231 | NCBI WGS metagenome assembly LULE01 (sample SAMN03860297, study PRJNA289734) | marine metagenome | biome: seawater column; feature: ocean; material: water; isolation source: Red Sea water column Station 192 - depth 10m | place: Saudi Arabia: Red Sea | collected 2011-10-15 | depth 10 m | reverse complement strand
AACTTATTAGATGCCAAAAAAAATACTTTTATTTTTTTTAGCTCAAGAAAAGTTTATAGATCAAAAGCAAATATAAGAGAGAATGATAAACTAAACCCTTTATCGAATTACTCAAAAAATAAAATTACTACAGAAAATTTTTTAAAAGATAAGTTTAAGTCGAACTTAGTAATATTAAGGATATCGAATATTATTGGTTGTAAAATAAAATCTCAAAAGAGTCTCCACAAAACTTTTGTTGATTTTTTTTATGAAAAGGCAAAAAAAGGTTTTATTTACGATAATGGTAAAAAGTTCAAAGATTTCATATCTATTAAGAAATTTAGCCAAATATTAATTTTGATTATTAAAAAAGATTTAAGAGGTATTTATAATGTGTCAATAGGAAAAAAAATATATTTGAGCCAAATAATTGGATGGCTTAATGAATATAATAAAAAACCCTTAAAAATTACAAAACTTAAATCTCCAAAAACCCAAAGTTTCTACCTTAACAATAGAAAATTAATGTCTAAAATTAAAATTAAAAATGAATTATTTGAACTAAAAAAAGAATGTTTAATTTTAAGTAAGAAATTATTTAATTAAAATCTAAGGGTAATCCCTCAGGCTGTCCTATTAATTTTCCATTTAACATTTTGATTTTTCCATTGATAATAGTTGCAATAGGAGATCCCTTAAAAGTATATCCGTGGAAAGGTGACCATCCACATTTACTCTGAATATCATCATTTTTTATTTTAATAGGTTTATTTAAATCAACAATTGTAATATCGGCATCATAGCTTTCTTTCAAATATCCTTTATTCTTGATTCCAAATATTTTAACAGGGTTTTCACATATTAATTTGATTAATTGTTCTAATTTTAATCTATTATTATTTACATGATTTAACATCACAGGTAATAAAGTTTGAACACCTGGCATTCCTGAAGGAGTATCGGGATAAGTTTTTTCTTTGTTTGATCTTAAATGAGGAGCATGATCTGAGCCAATTGTATCATTATAATTATTTTTTATTGCATACCAGAGACGATCATAGTGAGATTTATCCCTAATAGGAGGGTTCATTTGTGCATATGAACCAAGTTTTTCATAACAGTCAGGAGCATACATTGTTAAATGTTGAGGTGTAATTTCAAAAGTTATATTACCTTTGTTTTGTGATAGAAAGTCAACTTCCTCTTTTGTTGTTACGTGCAATATGTGTGCTTTTTTGTTAAATCTTTTTGCTATTTTAACAATTTTTCTAGTCGAAGATATTGCTACTTCTTCATTTCTCCAAATTGGATGAGTCTTTACATTACCTTTTTCTATTAATTTTTTTCGAATTTTAAGTATCTCTTCGTCCTCTGAATGTACCGCAACTACTTTTGATGCATGTTTAAAAACTGTTTCAATATCATCCTCTTTATCAACCAATAAATTACCCGTTGAAGATCCTGCAAAAAGTTTAATTCCGCAGCAACCTTTTAAGTTTTTTAATTTTTCTAAGATTTGATAATTTTCAGCAGTTGCTCCAAAGTAGAATGCGTGATTGCAATACATGCCCTTTCCGATGTTTAATTTTTTTTCAAATTCTTCAAAATTAGTAGTAGGTGGATTTGTGTTTGGCATTTCAAAAACAGAAGTAATACCCCCCATGACTGCTGCTTTGCTCCCTGAGTTAAGATCCTCTGCATCTGTTGAACCTGGCTCCCTGAAATGTACTTGAGTGTCCATACAGCCTGGTAAAACTATTAAATTTTCTGCATCAAAAACCTCTTTAGAGTCCACATTTATGTTTCCTATGTATACGATTTTACCACTTTTAATACCAATATCTTGTTTCTCAAGCTGTCCATTTATAAAACAATTACCATTTTTAATTTTTAAATCTAACATTATTTAAAAATCTTATTATATTATAAAAAAAAATTATCAATTATGATTAATAAAAAAATTGTATTTATTCTAGAAGATCGGGGAGTTTTATACATAAATGGTCCTGATACTACAGAATTCTTACAAAATTTAATAACAAATGATATAAAAAAAGTTAATGATAAGAATAGTTGTTATGCATCATTATTAAAATAGAAATCTTAAATCTTAGTAATGAATTTGTCATTGCCGCTTTTTCATATCCAAAATTTTTAGAATTCGAAGGTACAAAAGATTTACTAGGATTTACAACTAAATTTAGAGAGGATCCTGTTTTCTTAGATCCTAGACACAAAGAATTAGGTGGACGATTAATAATTAATTTAGAAAAACTGTATTTATCTTTAAAAAAATTGGACCTTAAGTCAGAAAAACCAGATATATATTATGATTATAGTTTCAGTCTAGGTATCCCACAATTGCAAACAGACAAGTTAAAAGAAAAATTATTTGGAATTGAGTGTAATTTTGAAGAATTAAATGCAATTGATTTTAAAAAAGGTTGTTATGTTGGACAGGAAAATACATCTAGGATAAAACTTAAAAATAAATTAAATAAAAGACTTCTACCTTTTAAAATTTTAGAAGGTTCACTAAAAGAAAGTGATCCTATAACTTACAATAAAGATGAGATAGGGAAGGCTCTAATATCAAATAATTACAATTTTGGGTTAGTAAAATTAAATAATAGTATTTTTAGTTTTGATAAAATTTTTAAATGTGGGCAGGCAGAAATTAAATTCTTTAAACCAAAATGGCTTAATATTTAATTTTTTGGTGCGGCCGGAGAGACTCGAACTCTCATGGGGAACTCCCCCACTTGGCCCTCAACCAAGCCTGTCTACCAGTTTCAGCACGACCGCATATGCGTCACATTAATTGAATGACAATCTTCTTTCAAGTTGATAGGATTAGTCATGGAATTTAACTCTGAAGTAAAAAAAGCTACTAAATCAATTTACAACAAAATATCTGACATAATGCCTGAAATAGAGTGGTCTACTCATGCACCATATATTTATGAAATTAATAAACTAAAAAAAGAAAAAAATGCAGTCATACTTGCTCACAACTACCAAACCCCAGAAATTTATCATGGTATATCAGATTTTTCAGCCGACTCCTTAGCGCTTGCTGTTGAAGCAGCAAAAACAAAAGCTGATATTATAGTAATGTGTGGTGTACATTTCATGGCCGAGACAGCAAAACTAATGAGTCCAAACAAAAAAGTTTTGTTGCCAGATATGCGTGCTGGTTGCTCTTTGTCTTCCTCAATAACTGGTGAGGATGTAAGAAATTTAAAAAAGAAATATCCAGGAGTTCCAGTTGTTTCTTATGTAAATACTTCTGCAGATGTAAAAGCAGAGACGGATGTGTGTTGTACTTCTGCAAACGCAGTAAAAATTGTTAATTCTTTAGGTGTTAAAAAAGTTATTTTTTTACCAGATGATTATCTTGCGAAATATGTTGCAACTCAGACTGATGTTGAAATAATTTCTTGGAAGGGTACATGTGAAGTTCATGAGCAGTTTAACGATCAAGAAATTAACGAAATCAGAAAGAATAATCCTGGGATTAAAGTAATTGCACACCCTGAATGTCCACCAGATGTAATAAACGCAAGTGATTTTACAGGTTCTACTAGTGGTATGATCAAGTATGTAAAAGAAAACCAGCCAGAAAAAGTTATGATGGTAACAGAGTGCTCAATGAGCGATAATGTTCAAGTAGACAACCCTAATGTAAAATTTATAAAACCTTGTAACTTATGTCCGCATATGAAAAGGATTACTCTTCCAAAAATTTTGGAATGTTTAAAAAATGAAACAAATGAAATTCTAATGTCAAAAGAAACGATAGAAAAAGCAAGAAAATCTGTCGAGAGAATGACTGAAATTGGTCGTTAGATCAGTGCCAAGAATAAATCAAAAATATATAAATAATATAGTTCTTAAAGCTCTTCATGAGGACTTAAAACCAAATGGTGATATAACAACAAAACTTTTAAACTCAAAAAATAAAATAACTAAAGCAAAAATTATATCAAAACAAAGTGGGATAATATCTGGAATTGATTTTTGCAAAGCAGCATTTAAAATTTTAGAAAAAAAAAGTAAATTCTCAGCCAAAATTAAGGACGGTAAAAAAATTAAAAAAAATCAAATTATTGCTGAAATAAAAGCAAAAATAAAAACTATTTTGATTGCAGAAAGAACAGCTCTTAACTTTCTTAATCATGCATCAGGTATTTCGACTATCACAAATGAATATGTTAGAAAAGTTAAAAATAAAACTAAAATTTGTTGTACAAGAAAAACAACACCTAATTTAAGATTATTAGAAAAATACGCTGTAAAAAAGGGTGGTGGATATAATCATAGATACAATTTAAGTGATGAAGTGCTGATAAAAGAAAACCATTTTCAATCAAAGGTATCTTTAAGAAATATTATAAAAAAATCTTTAAAAACTAAAAAAAAAGTTACAGTTGAGATAGAAAATCTATGTGTAGAAAGAAAGGTAAGTTACCTCCCGAAACTATATCATATAAATATGAAACTGAGTATTCTGGAAATGCAAACTTACAAAATATTAGAAAAATCAGTAAGACTGGGGTAAATAGAATATCTATAGGTTCTATTACACATAGCGCAAAGAGTTTTGATAGTAGCTTGCTTATTTTTTAATTAACTCAGCTTGAGCAGCGGCTAATCTAGCAACTGGAACTCTGTAGGGTGAACAAGAAACATAATTTAATCCAGTTCTAGAACAAAAATTAATACTTTTAGGATCACCACCGTGCTCGCCACAAATTCCAAGTTTAATATTTTTATTTTGCTTTTTACCCTTTAAAGCAGCTATTTCGATTAAGTCACCAACTCCATCGTCAATTGATATAAAAGGATCGATATCAAATATTTTATTTTCAATATAATCGTTCAAAAATTTTCCACTGTCATCTCTACTGATACCAAAAGTTGTTTGGGTCAAGTCATTTGTTCCAAAACTAAAAAATTCAGCATGCTTAGCTATGTCTGTTGCTTTTATTGCTGCTCTTGGTAACTCAATCATTGTTCCTACTAAAAAACTTATTTTAGTATTATTTTCATCCTGAACCTTTTTAGCTACTCTAATTACTAGGTTTTTCATAATTTTTATTTCTGCCTCTGTTGAAACAAGAGGTATCATTATTTCAGGCATTGTAGATTTAAGTTTTCTCTTTTTACAATCAATTAAGGCTTCAAATATTGCTCTACATTGCATTTCATAAATTTCGGGAAAGGATATACCTAATCTACATCCTCTGTGTCCTAGCATTGGATTATGTTCGTGCAATTCCTCAGTTCTGGATTTTATTTCATCAACATTAAGTCCAGTTACATTGCTTAAATCATTTATCTCTTTATCGTTTTTAGGTAAGAATTCGTGTAAAGGTGGGTCCAGTAGTCTCACAGTTACTGGCAAGCCACTCATAATTTCAAAAATTTGTGTAAAATCTTTTTTTTGATGAGGGAGAAGTTTAGCCAGAGCTTTATTTCTATCCTCAATAGTTTTTGATAATATCATTTCCCTTACAGAAAGGATTCTATGTTCATCAAAGAACATATGTTCTGTTCTACACAATCCAATGCCTTCTGCTCCAAAGTCTCTTGCTGTTTTTGTGTCTAATGGAGTTTCAGAATTAGTTCTAACTTTTAATTTCCTAAATTTGTCAGCCCAGCTCATCAATTTCGAAAAATCTCCTGATATCTCAGGCTTTATAGTAGGAACTTCTCCTAAAATAACTCTTCCGGAAGAACCATCAATTGTGATTATATCACCTTCTTTTACTACAACATTTGAAGTGGTTTTGAAAAATTTATCCTCGTAATTAATATCTATTTCACTTGATCCTGAAACACATGGTCTACCCATACCTCTAGCAACGACTGCAGCATGGCTTGTCATACCTCCTCGAGCAGTTAGAATTCCTTTAGCAGCATGCATACCATGGATATCTTCGGGGGATGTTTCTACACGAACTAATATTGTATCTTGCATCATGCCATTTAGCCTCTCTGCTTCATCAGATGTAAAAACGACCTTTCCACTTGTTGCGCCCGGAGATGCCGGTAAGCCTTTAGCAATTGTTTTTATATCTTTTGTTTCGTCAAGAGTTGGGTGAAGCAATGTATCTAAAGAATTTGGGTCAACTCTTAATACTGCCTCTTTTTTTGAAATCAATTTTTCTTTGACCATATCTACCGCAATTTTAACAGCTGACTTAGCTGTCCTTTTACCTGATCTTGTTTGAAGCATCCAAAGTTTAGAATTTTCAACTGTAAACTCTACATCTTGCATATCTCTATAATGTTTTTCTAAAAGTAATAAGATTTTTTTTAATTGTAAAAATACTTTTGGCATAGACTCTTCCATCGACTTTCCCTTTGATTTCGAAACTTTGTGAGCTTTTTTTGTAATGTAATTTGGAGTTCTAGTTCCCGCTACTACGTCCTCACCTTGAGCATTAATTAAATATTCTCCATAAATTTCATTTTTTCCATCTGATGGATTTCTTGTAAATACAACTCCAGTAGCACAATCGTTTCCCATATTTCCAAAAACCATTGATTGCACATTGACAGCTGTTCCCCACTCTGATGGTATTTGATTTAATTTCCTATAAACTTTTGCTCTATTACTCTCCCAAGACAAAAATACAGCAGAAATTGCGCCATATAACTGCTCATATACATCTTGAGGAAACTGTTTTTTTGTCTTTTCTTTAACAACATTTTTAAAGTCATTAATTAAACCGTCCCAGTCATTTTCATCTAAATCAGTATCCATTAGAACACCTTTTGTTAACTTATAGTTTTCAATTAATTCCTCAAAATTATAACTTTCTATACCTAAAACTACATTTGAATACATCTGGATAAATCTTCTGTAACTATCTTTAGCAAACCTCATGTTAGAAGTTTTTTTAGCCAGTCCATTAACAGTTTTATCATTTAATCCTAAATTTAAAATTGTATCCATCATTCCTGGCATAGAGACTCTTGCTCCTGATCTGACAGAAACTAAAAGTGGATTGTTTAAATCTCCAAATTTTTTGTTACAGTCTTTTTCAACCTGCTTTAACTCCGTATTAATAGATTTAATAAGTTTTGAATTCAATTTTTTATTATTTTTATAAAATATTTCACAAACCTCAGTAGAAATTGTAAAACCAGGAGGAACTGGTAAGCCTAACTTACCCATTTGAGCTAAGTTTGCACCTTTGCCACCCAAAATAAACTTTGAATTTTTCAAATTTTTTGTCTTTTTAGATTTAAAATTAAAAACTAAGTTACTCATTAAGTGCTCTCAATATTAGAAAAATTTATGTAATTATTGAACGTTTTACATAACAATTGTAAAAGTTCCAAACGATTTTTTTTTAAGATTTCATCATCATCATTTACAACTACATGCTCAAAAAAGTTTGATACTTCTACCTTTGCGTCAGCTAATACCTCTAGTGTTTTCTCACAATTTTCACCACTACCTAGACTTGTAAAATATTTTCTTATTTCTTGTATTTTTTTATATAATTTTTTTTCAAACTCATTTTTAAATAATCCAGGATCTGTAGTTTCGTTCAATTCAACTTTATTTTTTTTAATTTCATCGTTTAAAATATTTGAAGCTCTTTTATAAGAAAAGATAATGTCTTGACCTACGGTTTTATCAATCAATTTATTTAAAATAAATGCTTTATTAAAAATTTTATAAATCTGATCTGTATTATAACTATTCATAGAACAGTCTATAATATCTGGTCTTATATTTTTTTCTTTCATATAAAATTTTAATCTATCTGAAATGAAATTATATAAATCCTGTTGTGCTATTTTAATGTCGAAATTCACATTTTGTTCATTGAATAATACAAATGAATAATTAATAATATCTTTCAGCTTAATTTCTAATTTATTTTCTACTATTAATCTTATAAGACCAATAGCAGACCGTCTTAATGCGAACGGATCTTTAGAACTAGTTGGTTTTAAATTAATTGCAAAAAAACCAGCCAAGGTATCTAATTTGTCGCTTATAGCTAATGTCACTGAATAAAGTTTTTTTGGTGTCTTAGTGTCTGGGCCGGTTGGTAAATAATGCTCTCTAATAGCAAGACATATATCATTATCGAATCCTTGAGACTTTGCAAAGTGTCCACCCATTATACCCTGTAACTCGGGGAACTCATTGACTAAATCAGAAGTTAAATCAACTTTACAAATGGAAGAGGCGATTTCAACTTTCTCTTTACTTATTAGTAATTCGTCTGAGATTAATGCACTTAGTTTTCTTAGTCTTTGAATTTTTTCAAAGTAAGATCCTAATCCCTCAAAATAACTTAGTTTTTTTAAATTTGATATGCCTTTAACCAAATTTTGAGTTTTATTTTTATCCCAAAAAAATTTGGCATCATTTAAACGAGCCTCGACTACATTTTCATTTCCTATTTTTATTAATCCTTTACTGTCTTTATTATCTGCAACTAGAAAAAAATTATTTGTTAAATTATCTTTGCTATCAAATGCTGGAAAATACTTTTGATGAAATTGCATTGTGGTCACTAATATATCATCTGGGATCTCAAGAAATTTTTTATTAAATCTACATTTAATTATATTTGGTTTTTCAACTATGTTGGTTACTTCATTCAAAAGATTAGAGTTGAAATTAATTTTTAAATTTTCTTTTTTTGCTACTTTGTTCAATTGATCTACAATAAATTGCTCTCTTTTTTTATTATCTAAAATGATATTTTGTGACCTAAAGAAAGCTAAGTAATCTTTAAATCTAGAAAACTTTGTTGTTTTTTGCTCAAAATCTTTATCTATGAAAGTGGTATTTGATGAAACTAGGTGATGGTATTGAAATACCAAGGTCTTATTGTCAAAACAACATAGTATAGATTTAAGTGGCCTTCCCCAATATAGTCCATGGTCAGCCCAGCGCATCGATTTCTTCCAGGATATATTGTCCAAAATTCTTGGTAAATTTTTTTGCAAAAGGGACTTTGTTTCAATATTTTCTGATGGTTTTTTAAAGAAATAAAATTCTCCTTTATCAGTTTTTTTTTTATAAATTTTGTCTATGGTTATCTTGTATGATTTTAAAAAACCATTTAAAGCTACCTCTGGAGCATTAATATTGGGGCCCCTAATTTCATTTTCTTTTTTGATAATTTTTTTAGATATATTTTCAAAGTAAACAATTAATCTATTTGGTATTGAAAAAGCTTTAGCCTCACCACTATGCTTTATCTCTTCTTTTTCTAAAAATTCTTTTAAATTTTGAAAAAAATCTTTTCTTGTCTTATTCTGTAAATTTGCAGGAATCTCCTCACTAAAAAGTTCTATAAAAAATTCTGACATTTTATTTTTTATTTTTGGTTATCTACCCAAGCTTGTCCTACACTTTTTGTCATATCTCTTATCTTTGCAATATACTCTGCTCTTTGAGCAACACTAATTGCTCCTCTTGCATCTAAAATGTTAAAAACATGACTTGCTTTTAAACATTGATCATAAGCTGGTAATGGCAATTTTTTCTCTAGCAATAATTTAGTTTCTTGTTCAACCATATCAAAAATTTTGAACAGATTGTCCACATTTGCTAATTCAAAATTATAAGCTGAAAATTCTTTTTCTGCTTGTAAGAAAATGTCCCTATAAAGTATACCCTCATTATTCCAAACTAAATCAAACACGTTTTTTTTTTGTTGGGTAAACATGCAAAGTCGTTCTAGTCCATACGTAAGTTCAACAGAAATAGGTTTACAATCCATACCAGCCATTTTTTGAAAATATGTAAATTGGGTTATTTCCATACCATCACACCAAACCTCCCAGCCTAGTCCAGCTGCGCCTAAAGTCGGGCTCTCCCAATCATCTTCTACAAATCTAATATCATGTTCACTATGTTTAATGTTCAATTTTTCTAAACTACTCAAATATAATTTCTTAATATTTTTTGGTGATGGCTTCATTATTACTTGGAACTGATAGTAGTGTTGCAATCTATTTGGATTTTCTCCATATCTTCCGTCGGTCGGTCTTCTAGAGGGTTGAACGTAGGCTGACTTCCACGGTTTTGGTCCAAGTGATCTCAAAGTTGTCGCTGGATGGAAAGTTCCAGCACCTACTTCTAAATCGTATGGTTGTAAAATTACACACCCGTGATTTGCCCAAAATTTTTGTAGAGTAAAAATTGTATCTTGAAAAGTTTGTATCTTAGTTTTATTTTTAGAAGCCATACCTTTGCCAAATAGATTTTTCTTCGATTATATTTGACAAATTATCAATATAACTTTCTGACGATAATCTTTTAGCAAGCCATCCTTTGCTCTTCTCAAATTTTTTAATTACAACCTCTTCACCATAAATTTCTTTTAATATATGGTTTGCATCACCTATTCCGTCAATTAATCCCAGTTCTTTTGATTTACTACCAGACCAGAACTCACCAGAAAATAATTCTATTCCCAAATCTTTTTTTAGTTTTGACCCTCTGCTGGTTTCAACAACATCAATAAAATCTTTATGAAGATCCAATTGAATGTTTTTAAGTCTATCAATATCCTCCTTTTTTTCTTCCATAAATGGATCTAAAGTACTTTTATTCTTTCCAGCTGTATAAACTCTTCTTTGTACTCCAATTTTTTGAATTAAATCCTTAAATCCGAATGATGAATAAATAACTCCTATAGATCCAATTATAGAACTTGAATTAGCATATATTTCGTCACCAGCACAGGCTATAAGATAGCCTCCTGATGCAGCAACATCCTCGGCAAAAACAATAACTTTCTTTTTTTCTTTTTTAGCAAGTCTACGAATGAAACTATAAATTAAATGGGATTGCACTGGCGATCCTCCAGGTGAATTGATCGATATAGCAACTGCAGGTGATTTTTTTATCGCGAAAGCTTTTTTAATAATTTCTTCTTGGCCATTAAAATCAATTCCTTGTTTAAATTTTCCTACACTTCCTATGACGCCAGTTAATCTTATATGAGGAATGATTTTTTTTTTTTTGAAAAATGAGAACATAGATAATGCTTATAAAATTTTTTTAATAATATAAAGTCTACTTATATTTGAAGTTTAGGGTGCGTCAATTGATAAGTATGATTAATACTCAATTATATTAACTTAAGTTTATGGGGTCAGTAATACAACTAAAAACAAAAATCAATAATGCTTACTTAGATCTGAGAAATTCTGTAGAACATAAATTAGAGCTTGTTGAAGATAAGATCAAAAATAAGTTAAAAAGTGATGTCTCTTTGGTAGAAAAGATGACAACTTATAATTTAAGCACAGGCGGGAAAAGACTTAGGGCTTTAATAACTTTAGGATCTGCAAAATTATGTGGCTATACAAAAGGTGGGAGAGACGTAAATCTTGCTGCATGTGTCGAGTTAATTCATGCGGCTACATTAATGCACGATGATGTGCTTGATAATGGAGAAATTAGAAGAGGAAAAAGAACTCCTAGATCAATTTGGGGAAACAACGCTTCAATTCTTGTCGGAGATTATCTTTTAAGTAGATGTTTTGAAATGATGGTGGAAGATGGGAACATTGAAGTTTTAAAGTTATTATCATCAACTTCTGCTCAAATTGCACAAGGTGAAGTATTGCAATTACAACATAAGTCTGAGTTAGATATTATAGAAGAAACATATTTAAAAATAATAACATCTAAAACAGCTTCCTTATTTTCAGCTTCTAGCAGAGTTGGCGCAATACTTGGTCAGCAAGAGGAAAAAATTAAGGATGCATTAGACTCGTATGGCAAAAATTTAGGTATAACATTTCAAATTGCAGATGATACTTTAGATTACAATTCTCAAATAAAAAAATTTGGAAAAAAAATTGGAAATGATTTTTTTGAGGGTAAAATTACACTTCCTGTAATCATATTAAACCAAAAATGTGATTCAGGTGAAAGAATAAAATTAAAAAAATTGTTCACAAAAGAACATCGTAATGAAAATGAATTTAAGTTTGTATTAGATCTGATAACAAAATATAATGTGATATCAGAGTGTTACCAAAAAGCAGATTATTTTATTTCTCTAGCATCAAATTCTTTAAATGTTATTAAAGATTGTGAAGAAAAGAATATTCTAAAAAAGTTAACTTCTTTCAGTATCGAAAGATCTTTTTAAGGACTAAGTAAAAACTTATCCCATCTATTTTGCTCAAATTTGTATTTTAACCTCTCATGAATTCTATTTTCACCGTCTAACCAAAATTCTATTTCATTTGGAATTAATCTCCATCCTGACCAATATTCAGGTCTTGGTACTTCATTTGTTTCTGGGTATTTTTTTTTGTACTTTTCTATAGATGATATTAGCTCATCTCTATTTTTTAAAGTTGTACTTTGTTTTGATGCCCAGGCTCCTATTCTACTTCCATATTTTCTTGAATAATAATAATCGTCAGCTTCTTTATCTGAAACATTCTCTATTGTTCCAGAAATTCTTATTTGTCTTAATAAACTTTTCCAATGAAAGCACATAGAAGCTTTAGGATTCTCTGACAAAGCTTTGCTTTTTGGACTGTTTAAATTTGTATAAAACACAAAACCTTTCTCGCTGAAGCCTTTCAATAAAACCATTCGTACATTAGGATTTCCCTCTTTATCAGAAGTTGCTAATGCTAAGGCATTTGGGTCATTTGGCTCTTTTTCTTTGGCCAAATCAAACCATTCTTCAAATAATTTAAAAGGATTATCCTCATCCTTAAAGCAAATATCTAGTCCAAGAGAGTTTTTTTGATTCATAATTTAAACAAAATAATTTATATAATACAATAATGTCATTTAATACTTTTGGAAAGTTTTTTCGTTTTACTACATGGGGAGAGTCACATGGACCAGCTATAGGATGTGTTGTTGATGGTTGTCCACCCAATGTAGCTTTAAAACAGGAAGATATTCAAAGAGAACTAAATAAAAGGAAACCAGGACAATCTAAGTTTACTACGCAAAGAAAAGAGGACGATAAAGTCGAGATATTGTCTGGTGTTTTTGAAGGTAAAACAACAGGGACCCCAATATCACTAATTATTTATAACAAGGATATGAGGTCAAGAGACTACGAAACCATAAAAAATAAATTTAGACCTGGTCATGCAGATTTTACATATTTTAAAAAATACGGGATTAGAGATTACCGGGGAGGTGGCAGACAGTCAGCAAGAGAGACTGCATCTAGAGTGGCCGCTGGAGCCATAGCAAAAAAAGTTTTAGAAAAAAAAATAGGGAAAAAATATAAAGTCGTAGGAGCGGTTACCCAACTTGGAATATTAGGTTGTGATGTAACCAGATGGAATGATAAGGAAATAGGGAAAAATCCATTTTTTTGTCCTGATAAAAAAATTATAAAGTTGTGGGAAAAATATTTGTTAGCTATAAGAAAATCAGGTTCATCTTGTGGTGCGATTATAGAAGTTAGAGCAAGTGGAGTACCGATTGGACTAGGAGCACCTATCTATGCAAAGCTTGATATGGATTTAGCCTCAGCAATGATGAGTATTAATGCAGTTAAAGGAGTAAATATTGGATCTGGTATGAATTCAGCTCAATTAACTGGTGAGGAAAATTCTGATGAGATTGTTTCAAAAGGAAAAAATATAAAATTTAGATCAAATAAAGCAGGGGGTATACTTGGAGGTATATCTAGTGGACAAGAAATAATAGTATCATTTGCTGTAAAACCAACTTCATCAATTTTGTCCACAAGAAAAACAATTGATAAATTCGGAAAAAATACATCTATATCAGTTAAAGGTCGTCACGACCCATGTGTTGGAATAAGAGCAGTTCCTATAGGTGAAGCAATGATGCATTGCGTATTACTCGATCATTATTTAATGAATAAAGCTCAGTGCGGTAACTAATTCTGCTTTTGAGCTAGAATTTTAGAGTCGATTATTTCGTAAATTTTATTTTCTATTGCCTGGCTATCTAAACCAGCCTCTTCATACATTTTTTTTGGATCATTATGCTCTATAAATCTATCAGGTAAAATCATAGATCTGAATTTTATTTTTTCTAATAAAGATTTATCGGATAAAAACTTACTCAAGTGAGCGCCAAATCCACCTATCGAGCCCTCTTCAATCGAAATTAATATTTCGTGATTTCTGGCAACTTGCCACATTAAATTTTCATCAAGTGGCTTACAAAATCTTGCATCTATAATAGTTATGCTTAAGCCTTTTTTCTCTAAATTTTGTGCTGCAATTTTGCATTCATTTAATCGTGCTCCAAAATTAATTAAAGCTATTTTTTTTCCCTCTTGAATTATTCTGCCTTTTCCAATTTCAATTTTTTCACTTATGTCTGGAAGCGTAATTCCAAACCCTGTACCCCTTGGGTATCTAAAGGCACTTGGTCTGTCATTTATATCTACTGAAGTGTTAATCATCTTAACTAACTCCGATTCATCACTAGCTGCCATCACAACAAAATTTGGCAATGTAGATAAAAATGTAATATCAAATGAGCCTGCGTGTGTTGGGCCGTCAGCTCCAACTAATCCAGCTCTATCAATTGCAAATCTAACTGGTAAGTTTTGTATTGCGATATCATGCACAACTTGATCATAAGCCCTTTGTAAAAAAGTAGAATATATAGCAGCATAAGGTTTGTATCCCTCTGTTGCTAATCCCCCAGAAAATGTGACCGCGTGCTGTTCAGCTATTCCAACATCGTACATTCTATCAGGAAATTTTTTTCCAAATAAATCCATCCCAGTACCAGATGGCATAGCTGCTGTAACTCCAATTATTTTACTATCTCTCTCAGCATGTCTAATTAGTGTATCAGCGAAAACTTTAGTATAAGACGGTACAGTTGCTTTTGACTTTTGCTGAACTCCTGTTTTCACATCAAATTTTGAAACTCCATGGAACTTATCATTTGACTTCTCTGCAAATTGATATCCTTTCCCTTTTTCAGTTTTAATATGTATCATTATAGGTCCATTAAAATTACTGTTTTTTGCATTTTTTAAAACTGAAACCAGGGTGTCTAAGTCATGACCATCTATTGGACCTACATAATAAAACCCTAATGAGTTAAATAATGTACCTCCTGTAACAGCACTTCTGAAGAAATCTTCAGCTTGTCCAGCCTTTTTACTAAATCTTTTAGAAAATGATGAAATAATTAATTTTACAGTTTCCCTGAAGCTAAAATACATCTTGCCGGTAAATAATTTTGCTAAATATGTTCTCATTGCACCAACAGGTTTTGCAATTGACATATCATTGTCGTTTAAAATAACTATCATTTTTGTTTTTGAAGTTCCGGCATTATTCATTGCCTCATAAGCCATGCCGGCACTAATTGCTCCATCTCCAATTATTGCCACTACGTTATCATTTTTTTTTGATAGTTTATTAGCTGTTGCTATGCCAAGTGCTGCAGAAATAGATGTAGAACTATGAGCTGCACCAAAAGGGTCATATTCGCTCTCTGATCTTTTTGTGAAACCAGATAAGCCGTTTCCTTGTCTTAAAGTTCTAATTTTTTCTTTACGACCCGTCAGAATTTTATGTGGGTAGGATTGATGTCCCACATCCCAAACCAATTTATCATTTGGGGTATCAAAAACATAGTGTAAAGCAACGCTGAGTTCAACCACACCTAATCCAGCTCCTAAATGACCTCCCGTAACTGAAACAGCATCAATTAATTCTTCTCTAACTTCGTTAGAAAGTATTTTAAGTTCACTTAATTTTAATTTTCTAATATCAGATGGAAATTCTACTTTATCTAAAAACTTATATTTTTTCATTTTTCTCTATTAATAATAAATTCAATAGTATCTTTTAAATCATTGCTTTTCTTTAAGTTTTTTAAAACTTTAAATATTTTATCTTTTTTAAAATTACAGTACTTAACAGTATTTTTGTAACCGAGTAAACTTATTAAAGTTGCTTTACCTTTTTTCTTATCTTTATGAATTTTTTTGCCTAATTTTTTTGCATTTCCCTTGAAATCTAATAAATCATCAATTATTTGAAATAATAAGCCTATCTCTAGACCTAAATTAGAAAATTTTTTTAACATATTTTTCTT
>LULE01001082.1_pt1 | contig 16088 bp, 17 predicted proteins | sample 728231 | NCBI WGS metagenome assembly LULE01 (sample SAMN03860297, study PRJNA289734) | marine metagenome | biome: seawater column; feature: ocean; material: water; isolation source: Red Sea water column Station 192 - depth 10m | place: Saudi Arabia: Red Sea | collected 2011-10-15 | depth 10 m | reverse complement strand
AGTTGTTAGAATTATAATAGGTCCAGGAGATAGAAGGTTTTTTGATGGAGAAAAATTCATTATCAAGGCTAGAGAATTTAAAGAAATGACAGGTTTAAATGAAGGACTTGCACTTAAATCTACTCAGGTCCTAACAATCTTTGTTACGATAATCTTAGTCTCTTTATTATTCTGGTTTTTAAATAAAACTAAAACAGGAAAAAGCATGAAAGCTTACTCTGATAACGAAGATCTTGCTTTGCTTTCAGGCATAGATCCTAAAAAAATAGTATTGGTTACTTGGGTAATTGCAGGAATTTTAGCTACTATTGGAGGAGCTCTGTACGGTTTAGATAAAAGTTTTAAACCTTTCACTTATTTTAATAATATGCTTCCTATTTTTGCTGCAGCAATTGTTGGAGGAATTGGAAATCCTTTTGGTGCATTTTTGGGTGGCTATGTGATTGCTTTTTCAGAAATTTTATTAACATATGCATATAAGAAATTTTTTATGTACATATTACCTGAAAGTATGGAGCCAGAAGGCTTAGTTCAATTACTTTCGACTGATTACAAATTTGCAGTTTCATTTTCAATCTTGGTGATTGTTTTGCTTTATAGACCATCAGGAATATTTAAAGGGAAAGTATTGTGAGAAAAAATTTAAACGTTATTGCAGCATACAGCATCATGATGGTTCTAATCTTATTAGTTGGAATTTTTCAATCATGGAATATTGCATTATCTATATTTAATCTTTGTTTAATTTCAGCAGTTATGACTATGGGTGCAAACATACAATGGGGTTATGCTGGTTTAATAAATTTTGGAATAATGGGATACACTGCTTTAGGGGGTCTCGCTGCAGTAATAATTTCAGTTGATCCTGTTCAAGAAGCATGGAGAGCTGGTGGATTTGATATTTTAATGTGTTTATGGCTCATCATTGTAATGGTTTTAGTTATCAGATTTATTTTGAAAAATTTTGAAAAATCAAAATTAAGAACTTACAGTATTGCAGCTTTAATTATTGCAGCTATCATAATTATCAGAGTTACAGCGGAACCAGGTATTGAAAAAATTGAAGCTGTAAATCCTGCAACTACTGGTTTTCTAGGCGGGTTTGGTTTACCTATTATTTTCTCCTGGATCGTAGGTGCATTATTTGCTGGAGGTTTAGCGTTTATAGTTGGAAAAGTTGCTTTAGGTTTAAGAGCTGATTATCTAGCAATTGCAACACTATTGATTTCAGAAATTGTAATAGCAATAATTAAGCATGAGGACTGGTTAACTAGAGGTGTTAAAAATGTTATTGGCTTAAAGAGGCCAGCTCCATATGAGGTCGATCTGCAGACCACTGATTGGTTTATAAATTTAGTAGAAAAGTTTAAATCTAGTAAGTTAGATCTAATTACTGATTTATCCGAAAGACAAGCAGCGTTAAATCAATTCGTAATAGAAGGCTCTTCAATATTTGTTAAACTTTGTTACTCAGGTTTATTTTTAGTTGTCGTTATAATATTATTAGTTCTTACGCAGAAAGCTCTTTATTCTCCATGGGGAAGAATGATGAGAGCAATAAGAGATAATGAAGAAGCAGCAAATGCTATGGGTAAAAATGTTGTGAAACAACATTTGCTAATATTTATTTTAGGTTCAGCAATTGTTGGAATTGCAGGAGCAATGCTAGTAACTCAGGATGGATTATTTACACCAGGAAGTTATAGACCAATGAGATATACATTCTTAATTTGGGTAATGGTAATTGTTGGAGGAAGTGGAAACAACTTTGGTGCAATTTTAGGTGGCTTTGTTGTATGGTTTTTATGGATCGAAGCAGCACCAATTTCAATGTTTTTAATTAACTTCTTTACAGCAGGTATTCCTGAAACAAATGCTATCAAAGCTCATCTTATTGAAAGTGTTCCTTATTTTAGATTTTTATTGATGGGTTTAGGTTTGTTATTCATAATGAGGTACCGACCTAAAGGTATACTTCCAGAAAAAATAGAAATAAAATAATTAAACATGAAATATATTATTTTAGGTGCTGCAATTGCTTGGGCTATGTATATGGCTGACAAGTATATGTTTTAATGAACAGAAATCTTTCGCTTCTTATTTCAAGCCAAGTTTTTGGTTTCACAGCAGCCAATGTAACAGTTTTTTTAAGTGGAATAATCGGAAGTCAGCTTTCAACTATTAAATCATTAGCTACTTTTCCTCCTTCAATTTATGTAGTTGGTATAGCAATCTCTACTATTTTTGCTGCAAAAGTTATGTCAATTATTGGCAGACGTTTAGGTTTTGTTTTGGCATCTATAGGTAGCTCCTCAGCTTGTTTACTTGCTGCTTACTCTATCTTTATTAACAGCTTCATAATATTTTCATTTTCTTGTTTTTTACTTGGTACTGGAATGGCTTTCATTCATCAGTATAGATTTGCAGCAGCTGAAACAGTTGAAAAAGATAAAGCACCCAAGGCAGTTTCTATGCTTTTGTTAGCCGGAATTGTCTCTGCATTTATAGGAATTACTTTAGCAAATAAAACAAAAGATTTAATTAGTGATCATGTTTATGTTGGATCGTATATCGCATTAGCATGTCTTACTATTATGCCTGCAATTTTTTTAAGTTTTTATAAAAATTCAAAAATTACTAATAAAAATAATTCAACATATTCCAATGTTAGAACCTACAAAGAATTTGTTTCTGATCCAAAATTTTTACAAGCAATGGTAGCTGCTACTTTTGGTTATGTTGTTATGGCATTTTTAATGACAGCTACTCCAATTAGTATGCATTATGTTCATAAATTAAGTGTAGACAAAGTTGGATTGGTTATCCAATTTCACGTACTTGGAATGTTTCTTCCGTCATTGTTCACAGGTAATCTAATAAAGAGATTTGGTTTTTCAAATATAATGTACACGGGAGTATTTTTTTATACTTTGACAATATCATTAAGCTTATTTGAACCAACTTTTATAAATTATTTTGCCTCATTGATATTTTTAGGTATTGGATGGAATTTTCTATATATCTCAGGAACCAGCTTGTTAGTTACCACCTACAATGAGCAAGAAAAATTTAAAGCCCAAGGATTTAATGATCTAATAATTTTTTCTGCTACAGCAATTGGAAGTTTATCAGCAGGAATTTTAATTTCATTGTTGAGTTGGAAAATAGTAAATTTTATGTGTATTCCTTTTTTGATAATTATTTTATTTGTCATTTTTAGAGCAGATATAAAAAAAGCCCCAGCAAACTAATTTACCAGGGCTTTTTAAAATAAGATTTAAATTATCTTTGTTTTTTAGTTTTGAATTTTCCGCCTTTAACTTCTTGCTCTAAGAAAGAACCTTCAGCTTCACCAACTTCAGTAAAAGATACTCCAGTAGCACCTTCGTAATTTATCTTTTTACCTTTTGCTAGTAAGTCTAAACCTTTCTTTAATTCACCTGGGTAGATTTTAGTACCAGGAGCGTTAGCAACATCCATTACATTTTTTGCAATAGATGCTCTGTCAGCAGAATTACCCGCTTGCATTGCAAGAACGATTAAAGCAGCTGCATCGTAAGACTCTCCAGTGTAAGGACCAGATGAATCTATACCACCAGCTTTTGCAACTTCTGCAAATACACCAGCACCTTTACCAGTAGAACCCGGTAGAGATCCAAATGATTTGCTCAAGTCTTTACCAAATGCATCAACTAATGATTGACCAATCATACCATCTGATAAAACGAAAGTATCAAATGCACCAGAGTCTAAAGAAGCTTGGATAATTCCTTTTCCTCCTTGGTCAAGATAACCAATAACTGCTACAGCATCACCACCAGCAGAAGCAAGAGTTGCTACTTCTGATGAGTAATCTGCTTTACCATCTTCATGAGCAGTTACAGTTGTAACTTTAATACCATGAGCTTCAACTGCTGCTTTGTAAACATCAGCTAAACCTTTTCCATAGTCATTGTTAGTATATGTGATTGCAACACTTTTTAATTTTCTGTCTTTAGTAATGTCAGCTAAGATTTGACCACCTCTAGCATCTGATGGAGCAGTTCTAAAGAAATATCCATTATCATCTAGAGTAGTTAATCCTGGAGAAGTTGCTGAAGGTGAAATCATTACTACACCGTTAGGTACAGCAACATTTGTTGCTATAGCACCTGTTACACCTGAACAGTCAGCTCCCATAATTGCAGCTACACCATCTGAAATTAAACCTTCAGCTGCTGCTGTTGCTGCTGCTGAGTCAACACAAGTTGAGTCTGCTCTCATTGCTTCAATTTTTTTTCCACCAAGTAATGAACCTGAATCTGAAGCTTCTTTAAATGCAAGCTCTGCAGATGCAGCCATAGCTGGAGTAAGAGATTCAATAGGACCTGTAAATCCTAAAATGATTCCCATTTTGATCGAATGTCCGTCTGCCATAACGTTTGAACCAAAGCTTGATACAAACATAAATGCAGCGATAAATAGTTTTCTCATTATCTTCCTCTTTATTGTTAACAATTTATAAAATCTAATTTAAGTATGAATAATCTGAATATTCAATGACAAAATTGGCTTATTTTAAACTATTATCTGATAGAGAATGGGTCTAAAGATGGTTCATCTGATGTGTAGAACCAAGTTGTTTTTACTCTTGTGTAATCTTTAATTGAGTCAATTCCTGCCTCTTTACCGTATCCACTATCCTTGATACCTCCAAATGGAGCTGATGGTGAAATTAATCTGTAAGTATTAACAAATGTTATTCCAGCTCTAATTGCTTTTGATACTCTCATACCTCTAGATAAATTGCTGGTATATACTCCAGAAGATAATCCATACTGATTGTCATTCATTTTTGAGATAACCTCTTCTTCAGTATCAAATTTCATTACAGATAAAACAGGTCCAAATAATTCATTTTCTGCAACAGGTAAATTATGATTATCACATTCAATTATAGTTGGTGGAAAGTAATAACCTTTATTTGAAAAAGAATGTCTCTCACCACCACATTTAATTTTTCCACCTTGATCAATAGTTTCTTTAATATTTTTTTCTATTGTTTCTAATTGTTTAAAATTACTCAAAGGGCCCATTTCAGTTTCAGGATCCATAGGTGCTCCTATTTTTATTTTAGAAGCTCTTTCAGAAAGTTTGTTTAAAAATTCGTCATAGATACCTTTTTGAATATAAAGTCTTGAACCAGCTATACAACTTTGACCACTTGCTCCAAAAATTCCTGCTGTAATTCCATTAATTGCATTTTCTTGCTCGGCATCATCAAAAACAGCCACTGGACTTTTTCCTCCAAGTTCTAAACTTACTTCAGAAAGATTTTCTGCTGAATTTTTAATTATATGTCTTGCGGTTTCTGGTCCACCTGTGAAAGCAATTTTTTCAACTAAATCATGCGTTGTTAAAGTTTTTCCACATGGGTCTCCAAATCCAGTTATGACATTTACTACTCCTTTGGGTATCCCAGTTTTTTCAATTAATTTGGCAAATTCAAATAATACCGCAGGTGCTAGTTCTGATGATTTAATTACAACAGTATTTCCCATTGCAAGTGCTGGAGCTAATTTAGTAGCAGTTAAAAACATTTGCGAGTTCCAAGGGATAATAGCTGCCACCACACCTATTGGTATTCTAGTGGTTATTGCTTGAATATTTGGTTTATCAATTGGCAAAACTGTACCTTCAACTTTATCAGCTAAACCTGCGTAGTAATCATAGTATTCTGCAATATAGATTGCTTGTTTTTTTGTTTCTCTAAACAATTTTCCTGTATCTATTGTTTCTATTTCCCCAAGCATTTCTGCATTTTCTCTTAACTGGTCCCCAATAGCTCTTAAAAATTTTGCTCTTTCCTTAGGAAGTAATTTAGGCCATTCACCTTCAAAAGCTTTTTGCGCAGCTTTAACCGCTTTATCAGTATCTTTAGCACTTGCTTCTGGAACAATTGCCCAAGGTTCATTATTTTCTGGGTTTAAAGTTTCAAATGTTTTATTGTTTTCAGCATCGACCCACTGTCCATCAATATACATTTGATATTTTTTAAGTTTACTCATTTTCTTTGATAAAATTGTTTAGAGATGAATTTACATCATCGGCACACTCAATACCACAAAGATGTTTTCCATCCTTGATTATCTTTAATTGGCTTTTTGGTATTAAAGCATTTAATTCTTGAGACATTTTAACTGTAGAGCCTATGTCATATTCTCCAGTCATAACTAAAGTGTGATTTTGAATTTTATTAAAATCCTCATCATTTTGATGTCTTACAAACAGCTCATAAACTTTTAGAAAATGCTCCATATTATTAGCTGCTAAAATAGAGCTAATTTTATCATAAATACTTGGATGGTTTTCAATATACTTGTCTGTAAACCATCTTTTAAGAGCTTGTCTTGACAATTTAAGATCTTTCTTTGCTTGCTCAAATCTTTGATTTACAATTTTTTGTTGCTCTTCGGTTCTTTTATATATTGAGCATAAAAGAGTTAGTGATTGTAAATGTGAACTGTGATTTATAGCAAAATTCCTCGCAATCAAAGAACCTATTGAAAAACCAACCAAATGAATTTTTTTTATATTAAGGTGGTTAATTAAATCAATTAATTGATCCGAAAAGTCATCAAACGAAAAAGAGTACTATAATCATTAAAAAAATCTAATTGAGGTTTCCAAATCTCGTGGGTTAAACCTACACCATGAACAAATACAATTGGAATTTCTTGGTCTTTCTTATTATACGAGTAAAAAGTTCCAGAGGCAGTAGTTCCAGTGGTCATCAAGATTTATTTGGGTTCAATACCCATTTCTTTCATATCTTGATATCGATCACCAGTTCTAGCATGTGCTCTTCCACCAGACGCCCCACCTATTGCAATAACTACTTCATCGTTAAATGGTGCATCATGAATAGTAAATTCATGAGTTAGGTAGTAAGGTCTTAGCCCAGAGTCTGTTTTATGCATCATCGGAATAGAAATTTTTGATCCTGCGGGTCCTCTTGTATTTGTAAAACTTAAATAAGATGTGCCTCCCACAGCGTCTCTAAATTTATTTCCAAATCTCAAAGTGTGAATAAAAGCAGATGCATGCTCTATTTCTCCATCTAAACCAACCACTCCTGCTTTACCATACGCTAGTATTTTTTCTGGAGAACCAATTTCCTTGATCAGTTCTGGTACAAGAATATCTCCTAATTTTGGTGCAAGATCTAAAATCACAGGTCTTAAATTTTCTACAAAGCCTTGTCCATGCCAAGGATTTTTAAAAACTGCAGCAACAGATACTAATAATACAGGCTCTTTTGCTTCCTTGCCTCCTTCAATAAAAGTTTTGTCTACAAATTTTGTAAATTTTCTTAGTTCTAATTTCATTTTTTAATTCTATGTTGAAAACTATCTCTTCTAAAACTGTATAATGCTTTCGGATCTACATCAACATCAATCACAGAAGGTTTATTGCTTTTAATTGCTGCTCTAACTGCTTCATTTATTTCAGAAACTTTTTTAACTTTAAATCCTTTTGCCCCATATAATTCGGCAACTTTATCAAAAGATGGACTTGTTATATCAGCACCTAAATATCTTTTACCAAAAAAATCTTTTTGATAAGCTTTTTCGGCTCCCCAACTTTGATTATTCATCACTATAGTTGTTGTATTTATTCCATATTCAACAGCTGTGCTTAATTCAGAAATAGTCATTCCAAAACCACCATCGCCCATCAAACTTACAACTGTTTTTTTGGGTTTTGCAACTTTAACTCCAAGTCCACAAGCGAAAGAGAAACCAACTAGGCCAAAATCTAAAGGTGTAAATAGAGAAGGGGGATCATAGTATTCTAAAGCATCTGTTGCTTGTAAGCACAAGGTTCCTGCATCTAAAGTGATCGCTGAATTTTTAGGTAAAACTTTTCTTAGTTGTTTAAACAAACCTTTTGGTTGGATTGGAAAATTTTTTCCTAAATTTTCATTTTCTCTATTATTTAAAAATTCTTTTCTTTCTTTAAAATACAAATCAGTCCATTTTTTTACATCTAATTTAATTTTTTCTTTTTTAATTTCTTTATATAATTGAACAGTGGCTGTGGCAGCATCTGCATGAATTCCTATTGATACTGGAAAATACTTTCCAATCATTTTTTTCTCTAATTCAATTTGAATTATTTTTGCTTTTTTATTTATATTCTCATAAGAATAAAATGTTGAATTAAATCCTAGTCGAGTACCAATAGCCAAAATAACATCTGCTTCTTTGACTAATCTTGATGCAACAGGATTACCTCTTGGTCCCATTTGCCCTGCATTTAATTTATGATTAAATGGTATGGCATCTCCATGACCTGCGGCTGTAACAATTGGAACATTAAGCAATTCTGCCAATTTAATAACTTCTCTATATTTTGAGTTATATTTAATTCCAGCCCCAACAATTATTGTTGGATTTTTTGATTTTAGTATCAATTTAGTTGCTTTATTTATTCTCTCTTTATTTCCTTTAAGATTAATTTCACTTGAGAACGAAGGTTTATTTAAATTAATATTGTAAGCATTTTTTTCTGCCAATATATTTCTTGGAAGATTGATACAAACAGGTCCTCTTCTTGGTTTCATTGATAAATCAAATGCATCGCCAATTACTTTAGGAACAATCTTAGAATTTTTTACAGTCCAAGTCTTTTTTGTAATTGGAGCAAATAAGGATTGTTGATCTAACCCCTGAAAAGCATCTTCCATTTTATCTTTTGTTGAGTAAGAACCTGCAATTGCAACCACAGGAGAGAAAGCGGCTTTTGCTTGAGCTACTCCAGTTACTAAATTTGTTGCGCCCGGTCCATTTTGACCTGCAATAATTACACCATGCTTATTTGATGCTCTTGCATATCCATCAGCCATATGTGTTCCAGTTCGCTCATCTCTAACTCCAATAAATTTTATACTTTTTTCATGATAAAGAGCATCAAACATTTCCATTGTCGCAGAACCAATTAAACCAAAAACGTGTTTAGTTTGTTCTCTCTTAAGAGCTCTAACGGCAGCCTGACCACCGCTTATTTTTTTTTTGGAGTTGATCACGAAACTTTTTTAACTTCAGTTCCTAAATCATCTTGAAAATGAGGCATAACTTTTTCTGTAAAAAGTTTTATACTTTTCATACAATCTTTATGTTTCACACCAGGAAAGTTTGACCAAACTTGCAAGTTTTGTAAATTTAATTCAGATTTTAATTCATGAATTTTATCAATCACATATTCAGGTGTTCCAAATAACATATTTCTTTTGTGTAAAAATTCATAATTCAATAAATCCAGCTTACCTTTAGTTTCTGGAAGTTCTTCACCTGGATCCATATGATTGCCTAGACCACGCCAATGACAAACCCAACGCATATAATTTACCATATGTTCGCCAGCTTTTTCTTTAGCTTCTTCCATTGTATCAGCTACAAACATATCTCTAACAAGAGATACACCTTCACCCAAAGGAATATTTTTTTTGGTTACCTCAGATCTTTTATTTTTATATGCTTCAAATTTTGCCTTTAGAGCTTTTACTGTTGGTATCCACATTATAATATTAATATTATTCTCAGCTGCCCACTCAATTGATCTAATTCCATCAACTACTTGATGAATAGGAGGATAAGGTTTCTGAAAAGGTTGTGGCAATACACTAATTTTTTTCATCGTGTTATCTTCCATATTCATAAATTCTTCACTTGGTGGACTCATATCATGTTGCCAAACATAATTTGGAGAAGGATATGTATAAAACTCACCTTGATGACTAAAAAACTTTTCACTCCATGCTTTTTTTAGCACTTCAAGTGTTTCAGCAAACAATCTGAAGTTTTTTGCCTGGTCTTTAAGATCAGCTTCTTTGTTCAAATTGATTGCTTCTCTACCGTAAATTCCTCTAGCAACACCTACTTCAACTCTTCCTTTTGAAAGTTGATCTAGCGTAGCAATATCCTCTGCTAGTCTTATAGGATTATGAAATGTAATTACATTTGCAGCTTGTCCTATTCTAATATTTTTTGTTCTTGCAGCTGCATCTACCCCCATCATTATTGGGTTAGTGCAAGACTCCATTCCTTCATGATTAAAGTGGTGTTCAGTAAACCAAATAGAGTTCCAATTATTTTGATCACAATATTCTGTGATTTCCTTAGTTTCGTCTAATAATTGATGATATGGTTTGTGTGTCCAGTTAGTGGTATTGCAAAAATAACCAAATTTCATAAAGCCTCCTTTAAAAGTTAATTTAAAGACGACCGATCCCACTTTCGTAAATCTTTGATTTTAACGACGAGTTATGTATCGCTTTATAAAATAACGATATCACTTTTTAATAGCAGTGGAAATCTAAAAAAGCTTCTTTTTATCTGTCCATGGACCTTTTTTTGTTTTGGGTAAAAACTTTTTAAGATCTAATAGGACTTTTTCAGACAACTTTCTGTATGTAGTAAGTTTTCCTCCATAAATGTTTAAAAGAGGTAATTTTTTTACAATGTTTAAATCAAAAACATAATCTCTTGTACTTTTTGTAGGGAATTACAAAAATTATTCTTTTATCTGTATTTTGAAATGTAAATGCAACATCTTCTTTATATAATTTCTTTGTAATTATGTGACTACCTTTAACTAATCTGATTTTATTTTTAGATTTTATTTTTATATTTTTATGCAAAGTTTCATTTATCCATGGTCCAGTTGCATTGATTAAAACTTTCGATTTTATTTTTTTTCTATTTTGAAGACTAATGACCCATTCATTGTTAATAATTTCAGCTTTTTTAACTTTATTGTATTCTAGAATTTTGGCTTTATTTCTTTTTGCATCTTGAGCGTTTAATTTTGTTAACTTTTTATCATCAATTTGAATATCATAATATTGAAAACCTGTTTTGTATTTTTCTTTAAGAATATTTGGAAATTTTTTATTAAGATCTAATCTTTTTGATTTTGGAATGCTAGTTTTCCCACCCAAATTATCATACAAAAGCAAACCAAATTTAACTAACCATGCTGGTCTAATTTTATCAGTATGAGGAATAATAAAGGGAATTGGTTTTGAGATGTTTTTTGCAATTCTGTAAACAATTTCTCTTTCTTTAAGAGACTCTCTTACTAATTTAAATTCATAATTTTCTAAATAACGAAGGCCACCATGAATTAATTTTGTTGACCAAGAGGAAGTTGCGCCTCCTATCTCACCTTTATCAACTAAACATACCGACAAACCTCTTCCGGCAGCATCTCTTGCTATACCAGCTCCATTTATACCGCCACCTATTATGAATAAATCAAATACTTTAGACATCAAATTACATTGTTTATAAAATGTAATAATAAATTTTCAACGACTTAAATTATTTTAACGCTGGTATTCGATAAATTTTTTTAAAGATTGATTTAGAAATTTTTCGTAAATCTGTCCTGTGTTAGAATATTTTTTTGAATTAAGGAAAGATTTATTCATTTTAAAGTCATAAGAGGGCTCAAAGAAAAATGGAACGGAAAGTCTCTCGTTTTTATTCCATAGTACTCTGTGATTTGTAGCTTTAAATTTACCTTTACTTAAAAACTCTAAAGCTCTTCCTGTATTTACTACCAAAGCTTTTTTATTAAACGGCACATCATACCATTTTTTTGTTTTTCTATTCTGTACTTGAAGACCACCTTTTTTATCTTGGTATAGAACTGTAAATATTCCACTATCTACATGCGTTTCACATCCAAGTGCAACTCCATCTTGTTTTGATATCTCCACTGGCCTTGTTTGATTTGGATAATAATTAAATCTTAAAGTACTTAAAGTTTTTAACCTTGAAAAAGCTTTGTTTGAAATATTTGGATCAAGTTTATTTAATTTAATTACACTTTTAAACAAAGTTTCACTTAAATTGTAAATATTTTCAAAATATTTATTCAAGGCCTCAATAGAAGTTTTGTTAAAACATTTATTTAGATCTAAATATTCAATATATTGGTTTCTGGTTTTTGAAGAATATTTCTTAGTAATTTTTAAATCTCCTATATCCAAACCCTCTTTTCCATTTACATCATTTGGAAAATAACCTCTGTAAAGATTGTTATTTTTTTTATTCCATTTTTTTGGTGATAATTTTCTTTTTTTACTGTCTGATAAATTGAAGAACTTGTTTCCTATTCCACATATTTTAACTATTTCTTTCAAATTAAGACCATGCCCAGTCACTTGAAAAAAACCTATATTTACACAAGCTTTCTCAATTTCTTTAATTGTTTTTAATGCACTCTGGGTCTCAAAATTATTTTTGATAAGTGATGATATGTTAATTGTGGGTATATAATTTTTGGTCATCTTCTAACAGGTGTTTCCGTGGCAATATATTGCTCTCTGACTTTCTCTCTTAAATATATGTATATTCCAGCTGCTATTATACACGCAACACCTAGAAATGTTCTTCCAGATGGAATTTCATTAAATAGGAAATACCCTGGTATCATCGACATTATAATTAGAGAGTATTCAAATAAAGAAACAACCGATGGAGATGCAACTATGTATGCAGAAAATATACAAAGAAAAGCAATTGATGCTGCTACACCAAAAAATAATATAAATTTCCATGTGTAATCAAAGTTAGAAAACCATTCTCTAAAAATAAATTGAGTTGTTGGATCAAAATTAGAATTATTAAACTGACCATTGCCCATAAAGAGATAAATCACTCCACATAATATGAGCGCAATTAAATAGAAATAAAATAGTTGAGTATTTACATCATCTTTGTCGGAGGTATATTTTGTAATTGTCATAGAGGCTGCATAAAAAAATGCACATCCAACAGGAAGTAGACTTTTGTATTCAAAATCTGAAAAATTTGGATCTAAAACTATAAACAAAAAAAAGTGCATTAGCAGTGGCTAATGGCATGTAAGTTAAGGAGACGAAGAAAGCAGAAAATGCTAAAAAGTGAAAAGTCACTCTCACCAAAGTTAAAAAGGGATAATGAGTTTTTAAAATTACTTTTTGTCTTCTTATTTTTATGTACCCAAATAATAAAATTGCAGCAACAAAGTATCTGCCAAAAAAAATTTCATATAATGCTGCTTTCTCAAATATAAATTTGATTAACGAGTCCTGCATTGCAAATAAAGTCATTGCAATAATAATAAGAACAATTCCTTTAGAGTTATTATCTGTACTCATTTCGCACCTATACCAAAATAAGATAATGAATAATATTTAATTATTTCTTCAGTTTTGAAGAGAACAAAAGATTTTCACTTGAAAATTCAGCTTCATTTTCCTTTATAAAAGAAGCCATCAACTTCAACTTTTCTTCTTCGAATTCTGTTACCTTTCTTTTGCTGAGATCAATATATAGAGATATCCATTCCATCGATGCTGAGATTTTTTTAGTCTCTTTTGCGACCATTTCCATTTTTAAATGTAATCGTTTTTTATCATGGTCAAAGTAAGTAAGGTTTATATCAACAGATTCACCTTCTTTGACCTCATTAAGATATTTGGTGTTTGTCTCGACAACCATAGTGCTTCTATTTAGATTTTTTGCTGCACTTGCTCCCATTTTAAACTTTTCAAGTGCTACTTCCCATGCTTCATCAAATATCAAAACATAATAGGCCATGTTCATATGATTATTATAATCAACCCAGTTATTTGTGATTGTGAAGCTTTTAAGAAAAACAGACATTTAATTTTTTAATTTAATATTAATATCATATAATAAAGTTTTTATGAAAAAAGTATTAACAGCTAGTTGTTTATGCAAAGGTGTAAAGTTTAAAACACTTAGTAAACTAAGAAGTGTATCTAATTGCCATTGTGTGCAATGCAGAAAAACCCATGGTGTATTTGGAGCTTATACAAATATTAAAGACAAAGAACTTAAATTTTTAAACAAAACTACTTTAAAGTGGTTTAAATCATCTAAGAACTCTAAGAGAGGTTTTTGTAATAAATGTGGGGCAAGTATATTTTTTAAAGTTGATAAATCTGACAATGTTTCAATTTCTGCAGGAATGTTTGATGGTAAAACAAAATTAAAAACTTTTAGAAATATATTTGTGGGTTCAAAGTCAGATTTTTATCAAATCAATGACAAACTTCCAAAATATAAAAGATTTGCTAAATAATATTATTTTAAGATTTAGTTAAAGAAGACTGTAATTCTTGATTAGTAATATAACCCTTAATATTACCATTCTTATCAACCACTTCACAATTTGAATCTGAACAAACTATTTGAGGTAAAAATTCTTCAATAAATTGATCTTCATTTACTTTAATAACGTTTGATTTATCAATATTTTCAGATTCATTTAAATTTTTCATAATTATTTTCGCTTTGATTACTTTTGCTCTATTAACATCTTTAACAAAAGCTTTTACATAATCATCTGCTGGGTTCATTATAATTTCTTCTGGAGTTCCAACTTGTACTAATTTTCCTGAATTTAAAATTCCAATATGGTCACCTAATCTCAAAGACTCATCAAGATCATGAGTAATAAACACAATTGTTTTTTTTAACTCTGATTGAAGATCAATAAGTTGTTTTTGCATATCACTTCTTATAAGTGGATCAAGAGCACTAAAAGCTTCATCCATCAACATAATGTCTGTATCTGTTGCTAATGCTCTTGCCAAACCAACACGCTGTTGCATTCCTCCAGATAATTGATTTGGATATTGATTTTCAAATCCATTTAATCCAACAGCATCAATTTTTTCCATTGAGATTTTATTTCTCTCATCTTCTGCTTTACCTTGCATTTCCAAACCATATCCAACATTTTGCAAAACTGTTTTATGTGGGAATAAACCAAACCTTTGGAAGACCATACTCATTTTGTGTCTTCTAAACTCAATTAGCTTTTCTTTATCAAGCGACATCACATTTGTGCCCTCAACCAAAATTTCACCATCAGTTGGATCTATAAGTCTATTTAAATGTCTAATTAATGTAGATTTTCCTGAACCTGAAAGACCCATGCAAACAAACGTTTCACCTTCTTCAATTTTAAGAGAAACATTATCTAATCCAACTGTGTGTCCAGTTTTTTCCAATATTTCGTCTTTATTTAAACCATCTTTGACCATTGGAAGTACTGATTTTGGATTATTTCCAAAGATTTTATATACATTGTTGATTTCGATTTTTGACATCAATTAAGTTCTAGCAGTTCATAGCGCATAATGTAAAACAATTTCTATACAACTTCTAATTGATTTTTATAAATTCGATTTTGTTTGATTTTGTTAGTCATTTAAATAATCATTTAAATAATGACCAAATCAGATCAAGATATTCGATGCGAACTGTCTGCTCTTTATAGAATTTTACATATGTATGGAATGACAGATTTAGCCAATCAATGTGCAGGAGCTAGATCAGCTGAAGATAAAGATTGTTCTTTTGTTCATCCTTATGGAATGTTTTATGAAGAGATTACGGCATCATCTTTAGTAAAGATTGATAAAGATGGAAGAAAAATAAATTCAGATGGACCATGGTTAAATGATGGTTGTATCAATCTTGCACAATGGATTTTTAATTCACGTTCTGATGTTAACTTTTATGTACACGGTCATGCAAATGATGTTATGGCAGTTGGAGGAACTAAAGAAGGTTTAATGCATCTTTCACAAGCAGCAGTCTATTTAAATCATTTAATTGGATATATCGATTATGAATTTGTTGAAGATAAAGATTTTGGAAAAAAATTTGAAAATCTTATAGGGAAGCACGATATTTTAATTACAAGAAATCATGGATACTACACTGTGGGTAAAACTGCAGCAGAAGCATTTTTTAGAGCTTACTATTTAGAACAAGCATGCACTGTTCAGGTTAAAAATTTATCTATGGGATTAAGCAAACATGAAATAGATAAACAGAAAGCTGCTTATTTTTGGGACAATATGAGCAGTTCAGATGATTATAATTATGATGGAAAAACAGAGTGGGCTGCATTATTAAGAAAATTAGATCGTGAAAATTCAAATTATAAAAGCTAATGGAACAAAATTATAAAATTGAAAATATAACTAAAAATTCTACTAATTTAGAAGTTGATTGGAG
>LULE01000426.1_pt1 | contig 16217 bp, 26 predicted proteins | sample 728231 | NCBI WGS metagenome assembly LULE01 (sample SAMN03860297, study PRJNA289734) | marine metagenome | biome: seawater column; feature: ocean; material: water; isolation source: Red Sea water column Station 192 - depth 10m | place: Saudi Arabia: Red Sea | collected 2011-10-15 | depth 10 m | reverse complement strand
CAACAATTGGCATCAGGAATGCAAGAACAACCATTTGCTCAATAGTTGCTCCAAACAAGCTAATACACCAAGTTGCTAAAAAGGCTGTAAATAAATTCAATAAAAGCCAATTAAATCTTCTTTTAGTTTTTGTAACAACACCATCAGTAATTTCCTCATCACCTACACCTGCAAGTCTTAATGCATCTTCCTCAGCCTCTTCTTTTAAGACTGTAAGGACATCATCGTTCATAATCATTCCTACCAATTTATTATTTTTATCAACTACCGCTGCTGAGTTAAGATTATAATTTTCAAAAAGGTTAGCCACCTCTTCTTTATCCATATCTACAGGCACTAATAGTTGAGATTCAGACATAATGCTTGCCATCTTTGTGCCTCTTGGTGAAGTAAGCACTCTTGATGATGGAACTGTTCCAATAGGTTTAAATTCTTCATTAACAATAAAAATTTCCAAAAATTCTTCAGGCAGATCTTTATTTTCTCTTAAATAGTCAATTGTTTGACCTACAGACCAGTTGCTTGGTATAGCTGTAAACTCACGCTGCATAAGTCTAGCAGCAGTATCTTCAGGATAGCTTAAGCTTTCTAACAGAGCAAATCTGTCTTTAGGAGGTAATGAGCTTAATATAGTATTCTTGTCTTCTTCAGGTACATTTTCTAAAATCGAAATAGCATCATCTGACTCTAGGTTGGTAAGAATAGTTACAATTGAATCTGAAGATAAATATTTAATTATTTCAGTTTGTATAGACTCATTTAATTCTACAAAAACCTCTGCATCAATATTAAAATTATTTAGTTTAATTAAACTTTCTCTATCGCTTATACTTAAGTGTTCAATTATGTCTGCTGCATCAGCAGGGTGCATTTCATTGAATGAGTCATTAATAAATTTTGCATCATTGTTAGCTATTTTAGAGGTAACAACTCTCAAATATTCTTTATTGAATTCAAAATTTACTTTTTTATCTTTAGTTTTTTTAATTAAAGACATAAATGTACCTATAATTTAGTTGTGCACTATTAATACATAATTAAAATATTACAAATTTTAAATGGATATAGAGATCAAAAAGTCAATAAAACCGGTAAATTATTTTGAGGCAATTGATCTATTAGAGTCTAGATTAAAAAATATTACAGCTAATAAAGAAAAAGAATTAATTTGGATTTTAGAGCATCCTGAAATTTTTACTGCAGGTACATCGTATAAAGAAAATGAAATAATTGATAAATCAATTGATCTATTAAAAACAAACAGAGGTGGAAAAATTACGTATCATGGTCCAGGTCAATTAATTTGTTATTTTGTTATTGATCTAAGAGAAAAAAAAGACATTAGAAAATTTATTACAACCATTGAAAACACAATTATTCAAAGTTTAAAAAAATATAATATTGAAACCTTTCCTGATAAAGAAAATATTGGAATATGGTATAAAGACAAAAATGAAATTCAAAAAATTGCTGCGATAGGTATTAGAGTGAGTAAGTGGATTGCATATCATGGATTTGCAATAAATGTTGATAACAACCTAGAAAATTATAAAAAAATAGTACCTTGTGGAATTTCAGATAAAGGTGTTACAAATTTAAAAAAAATTTCAAATCAAGATTACTCTAACTTAAACAATCTGATTATTGAAAATTTTATTTCAAATTTGAAAAACTAAGTCTTTTTGATTTTAACAACTTTTTAAAATATTCTGGTAATAAGGCTGAATAAGTATGCTTCATATCATTTATTTTAAATTTAATTTGATATGAGTGCAGCATAAGATTTTTATTTATACCTTTATCTGACTTAGATAGTTTATATTTCGTATCTCCAAATATAGGATTACCAACTGCAAAAAGTTGTTTACGTAACTGATGTTTTCTTCCAGTTATTGGTTTTAACTCTAATAAAGATGCTTCAGAATTTTTATCTATTACTTTGAATATAGTTTTTGCTTTTTCTACTAACTTTTTATCACCATCATATCTTATTAAGTCATCATCCCAAACACCTGTGTTTTTATTAATTTCTCCTTGGCATATGGCAAGATAAGTTTTATGTACTTTTCTTAATCTAAATAATGATGTTAGTAGCTGCGCACTCTCTCTATTTTTTGCCATTATAAATACGCCAGATGTATCTTTGTCTAATCTATGAACAGAATAAGGTTTTGTTCCTTTAAAAATTTCACTCTTTGCAAAAATATCAACTAAGTTTTTTTTAGATTTTGTACCACCTTGTACTGATATTCCTGCTGCTTTATTTAATACAACAAAATTATCATTATCATCAATAATTTGATCTTCGTTTGATTTTATTATTTCTTTAGTTGGTAAAAATTTTATTTTTTTTTGTTCTACTCTTTCTTTAAATTCAATATTAAATATATTTATCTGATCTCCTTTTTTTATTTTGTGAGAACTTTTAACTTTTTTTTTGTTAATTTTAATTTTTCCTGTCCTAAGATATTTTTCAATTAAACCTTGAGGTATTTTTCCAATATTTAATCTCATCCATCTATCAATACGCATATCATTACACGTTGAATCAACGATGTATGACTTGTTCATGACTTAGGATTTAAGCTGTAGCTTGTTTATTTTCTTCTGTTTTTGGAGCTTCTTTTGACGTATCTTTTTTCTTCTTATCTACTCTTTTGGCTTCAACATCTCTATCTACAAATTCTATAATTGCCATTGGAGCATTATCACCATATCTGAAACCCGCTTTAATAATTCTAGTATAGCCACCTTTTCTATTTGAATACCTTTTAGAAAGGGTTTTTTTTACTTTATTAGCTGATTTAATATCCTGCAGTTGAGACACAAGCATCTTAGTTGTTTGCAATGTATCTTTTTTACCTAAAGTAATAATTTTATCAGCTTGAGGTCTTAAAAACTTTGCTTTTGGCAATGTAGTTTTAATCTGTTCATATTTTATTAAAGAATTTAACATATTCTTTAACAGAGCTTTTCTATGCTCAGAAGTTCTATTTAACTTTTTATTGGCTAAGCCGTGTCTCATTAAATTGCTTCCTCTAATTTTTTAGACATTTCTGCAATATTATCTGGTGGCCAGTTTGGTATTTCCATACCTAAATACAGAGACATTCCAGTTAAAACTTCTTTAATCTCATTTAAAGATTTTCTTCCAAAATTTGGTGTTCTTAACATTTCACCCTCAGATTTTTGAACCAAATCACCAATATAAATTATGTTGTCATTTTTTAAGCAATTCATTGATCTAACAGATAGCTCTAATTCATCAACTTTTCTTAATAAATTCTTATTAAACTCAGGTTCAGATGAAACTTCTTTTACTGGAGCTTCAACTGGCTCATCAAAATTAACAAACATTTTCAACTGGTCTTGAAAAATCCTAGCAGAATACGCAACGGCATCTTCTGCAGAAATTGAACCGTTAGTCTCTACTTCCATTGTTAATTTATCATAATCAAGAGCCTTACCTTCTCTTGCTGTGCTAACAGAATAAGAAACTTTTTTTACAGGACTATACAAAGAGTCAATGGCAATTAAACCTAGTGGTGGCTCCTCTGGTTTATTTAGCTCAGCTGGAACATAACCTTTTCCAGTGTTTACATTCATTTCCATGTGAAAAGTAGTGTTTTCATCTAAGTTACAAATTACTAACTCAGGATTTAATATTTCTACATCCGTCACAGGAGCAATGTCTGAAGCTTTTATTTCACCCGGACCTTTTGCGTCTAAAACTAATTTTTTTGTACCTTCAGAATTACATTTTAAAGCTAGTGATTTAACAATGGTTTAATCAAAGATTTCCAATTTTTAACATTAACGTTTTCTACTTCCATTAAACTCTCCTTTTTTTTGGTGGTCTAGTTCCGTTATGAGGCATCGGTGTTGTGTCTTTAATTGACAAAATTTTAAAACCTCTTGCTTGTAAAGCTCTTAATGCTGTTTCTCTTCCTGAACCAGGCCCTTTTACTTCAACAGATAAAGTTTTCATTCCATACTCTAATGCTTTTGATGCTGCGGAATCCGCTGCTATTTGAGCTGCATAAGGTGTAGATTTTCTTGATCCTTTAAATCCTTTCTGTCCAGCAGATGCCCAGGATATTACATTTCCATTTGTATCAGCAATTGAAATTATTGTGTTATTAAATGTTGACTGCACATATGCAATTCCATTTAAAATATTCTTTTTTATCTTTTTCTTTTTTGAATAAGAACTCTTTGCACTTTTTTTAGAGGATTTTTCTACCTTCTGATCTTTATTGTCAGTTTTTTCTGTTTTTGCCATTATTATTTTTTAGTTGGTGTTAATTTCTTCCCAGCAATAGCGATTGCTTTTCCTTTTCTTGTTCTTGCATTACATCTTGTCCTTTGACCTCTTACAGGTAATTTTTTTCTATGTCTTGTTCCTCGATAACATGCAAGATCTATTAATCTTTTAATACTTAAAGAATAATCTCTTCTTAGATCTCCTTCGACTTTAAAATTTTGATCGATGTATTCTCTTATTTTTAAAATTTCATCATCAGTTAACTCATTCACTCTTTTGGCTCTTGGAATTTCTAGAGAAGAACAAATTTGTTGTGAGAATTTATCTCCAATTCCGTAAATATATGTTAGTCCGATGTGGACAAGTTTATTTTGTGGAATGTTTATACCTGCGATACGAGCCATAATTTTTGTGATAAATTGTGCCTTTTATATAAGAAGATTAATCAAAGTCAACGTCTTAAACATTTATAAAAGTGTCTATTTTCCTTGTTATTTCGTCTATTTCCAAGCTCCCATCAATTTCCTTAAATTTAGGATTCTCTGAGTAGTAATTGAGTACTGGCTCTGTTGTATTCATATATGTATCAAAACGTTTTAGTATAGTACTAGTTTCATCATCTGATCTATTTTCAATAATTTTTCTTTTCTCTAGTCTTTTTACCACCGTATCTTTATCAACTTTGAGATACAAAATTAAATCTATCTTTTGACTTGATGCCTCGAGTAAAATATCTAAATTTTTAGCTTGGCTCAAAGATCTAGGGTATCCATCAAATATTAATCTATTTTTTTTTTGAGGGTCAGAAACTAAATTTTCAATAAGCTTGTTTACTATTTCGTCACTTACAAATTTACCATTTTTCATGTCATTAGTTATTGTCTTACCAATATCTGAATTTTTATATATTTCTTCTCTTAAAAGTTCACCAGTTGAAATTTGAAAGGAATTTAATTTCTTTACCAAATATTTAGCTTGAGTACCTTTACCAGCACCAGGCGGTCCAAACAAAACTATATTCACTTACTTTCCAAATTTAGTTTTCTTAATTAATTGTTCGTATTGAGAGCTCATTAATCTTGTTTGAATTTGAGTTACAGTATCAATGGCTACAACAACAACAATTAAAATAGATGCACCACCCAAATAAAAAGGAATTGGGTAATTAGCTATTAAAAATTCTGGCATTAAACATACAAGTGTCAAATATAGAGCACCTATTGTAGTAAGTTTAGTAGAAATATTTTGAATATATAAAGCTGTACTTTCACCAGGTCTAATTCCTGGTACAAAGCCACCATATTTTCTTAAGTTTTCTGCTGTTTCAGTTGGATTAAATGTAATTGAAGTATAGAAAAATGTAAAAAATATTATACCAGATGCATATAGCAACATGTACAAAGGTTGACCTTGAGTAAAATAAGAACTTAAGTTTAAAAAAGTTTCATTGTTTGAAAAAGAAAAATTAGAAAAAGTAACTGGTAACAATAATAAAGCAGATGCAAAAATTGCAGGTATTACTCCTGCTTGATTAATTTTTAATGGCAGATGAGAAGACTCTCCGCCATACATTTTGTTTCCCATTTGTCTCTTAGGATAATTGATAAGAATTTTTCTTAACGCTCTCTCCATAAAAACAACAAATAAAATAGTTAATATTAAAAGAACAAAAATTGCTAAGATCATGAAAGTTGACACAGCACCTGTTCTACCTAGTTCAAAAGTTGTAACTAAGGCTCTAGGTATTTCGGCAACGATACCAGCAAAAATAATTAAAGAAATTCCATTTCCAATTCCCCTTTGAGTGATTTGTTCTCCTAACCACATAAGAAAAATAGTACCAGCAACAATGGTTGTCACTGTTGTAATTTTAAAAAATGCACCTGGATTAATTACTAAATCTGCAGAAGACTCTAAGCCTACTGATAAACCATAACCTTGGACTGTAGCGAGTAAAACTGTTCCATATCTTGTTATTTGAGTAATCTTTGCTCTACCGGTTTCTCCCTGAGCTTTTAAATTCTTAAAATAATCTGAAACCCCTGTTAACAACTGAACTATAATAGCAGATGATATGTATGGCATTATACCAAGAGCAAAAATTGCCATTCTACTTACGGCACCTCCAGCAAAAACATTAAACATACCAAGTAACCCTTTTTGATTACCATCCATCATGATTTTTAATTGTTCTGGGTCAATTCCTGGTAAAGGAACAAATGTACCAAATCTATATACCGCAAGAATTGCTATGGTGAAAATTATTCTATTTCTTAGATCATTTGTTGAAGATGATGCGCTCATTTAAACAAATTATTTTTTTAATTGAATAGATCCACCAATTTTTTCTAGTTTTTCTATTGCTGATTTTGATGCTAAGTCAGCCTCAATATTAATTTTATCTTTTAACTCTCCAGTACCTAATATTTTTAATTTTGTAGAGTTTTTATTAATTAATTTTAATTTTTTTAAAGATGATGAATTTAATACTTCATTAGGATTAATATTTTTTTTATCAATATAAGACTGAATTTTTTCTAAGTTTAAAATTGCAATGTTTTCTCTTGAAATTGGATTAAAGCCTCTTTTAGGTAATCTTCTGTATAAAGGCATTTGACCACCTTCAAAACTTTTTATTGCTACACCAGATCTAGATTTTTGACCTTTAACACCTCTACCAGATGTCTTACCTTTTCCAGAACCAATACCTCTTCCAACTCTTATTTTAGGTTTATTAATTTTCTGTCTTGTATTTAATGTAATCATTATCCTCTTTTTTCAATAATTTCTGATATTTTTTTATTTCTTATTGCTGAAATTTGTTTTGGTGAATTTTGTTTCATTAAAGCCTTCATAGTAGCTCTAATCACATTATGTGCATTAGATGTACCCATTGATTTAGCAACAATATCTTTTACACCCAATACCTCACATACTGCTCTTACTGGACCACCTGCAATAATACCTGTACCTTTTGATGCTGCTCTTAAGACTATTCTACCAGAACCATCTTTAGCTTTCACATCGTGGTGAATTGTTCTTCCTTCTCTCAAAGGTATATGTGTTAATTTTCTTCTAGCCATTTCATTGGCTTTTTTAATTGCATCTGGAACTTGTTTTGCTTTAGCGTGTGCTATTCCAATTTTTCCAGCTTGATTTCCTACTACTACAAGAGCTGAAAAACCAAATCTTCTTCCACCTTTTACAACTTTTGTAATTCTATTGATATGAACTAACTTTTCTAAAATATCGTCTGTTTTTTTGTCTTTGTTATTTTCCATAATTAAAATTCCATCCCATTTTCTCTCAGTGTGTCGGCAAAAGCTTTAATTCTACCATGATATTTATAAGATCCTCTATCAAAATAAATTTTTGTAATATTTTTTTCTTGAGCTTTTTTTGCTAGCTTTTGAGCAACTAATTTTGACAACTCTGTCTTGTTAACTTTATCAGATGATTTTAAATCTTTTTCAACTGATGAAGCAGATAACAAAGTTACTTTTTTTGTATCATCAATGATTTGAGCTGAAATATTTTTGGCAGATCTAGAAATACTTAATCTAAATCTATCTTTTGGAGCAACTTTTTTTACTTTATTGCTAACTCTAAATCTTTTTCTAATACTAGTGTTTAGTTTCATTATTTTTTCTTACCTTCTTTTTTAAGAACATATTGTCCTTGTTCTCTTATGCCTTTACCCTTATATGGCTCAATTTTTCTAAATGTTTTAATTTTTGATGCAACTTCACCAACTAATTGTTTATCAGATCCAGTAATCTTAAGTGTAGTTTGTTTTTCTACAGCAATCTTAATTCCCTCTGGGATATCAAAATCTATATCGTGACTGTAACCTAATTGTAAGTTTAACTGATTACCTTTCAATGCTGCTCTATATCCAACACCTACCAGTTCTAACACTTTTTCATAGCCTGTACTTGAGCCGATTACAGCATTATTAATTAAACTTCTATTCATACCCCATAGTCGTTTAGAATTTTGGTCAATTTTTTTTGGTTTAATTGAAATCTCTTTTCCTTCTTTGATATCCAAATTAAACATATCTAAATCAATATTTATTGATTTCTTTCCCAATGGTCCTTCTATGTTTATAATGTTACCGGCTAAAGCAACTTTAACTTTTTCAGGAATCGATATATTTATTTTTCCAATTTTAGACATTAAAATACCTTACAAATAATTTCACCACCAACACGTTGTTTTCTAGCGTCAATATCAGTCATTACACCTTTTGGTGTAGAAACTATTGCAATTCCAAGACCGTTATTAATTTTAGGTAAACCTTCAGCACTAGAAAAAATTCTTCTTCCTGGTTTAGAAACTCTTTCAAATGCACTGATAACTGGGTTACCAGAATGATATTTAAGTTCTAAAGACAATGTTGGTTTTTTGTCTTCTGAACTAATTTTGAAATCTTTTATAAAACCTTCATTTTTAAGTATATCTGCAATTTTTGACTTGAAGTTAGAAGATGGCAGATCTACTTTTTTATGATTTCTTGCTTGAGCGTTTTTAACTCTAGCTATCATATCTCCTATTGGGTCACTTAAACTCATAATTTTCCTTCCTACCAGCTCGACTTAACTAAGCCAGGTATTTTTCCTTGTAATCCTAATTGTCTAAGAGCAATTCTTGAAATTTTTAATTTTCTATAAACACCATGTGGTCTACCTGTTATCTCACATCTATTCATCACTCTTGTTTTAGCTGAATTTCTTGGCAATTTTGATAATTTCTGCTGCGCCTTAAACCTTTCCTCTAATGGAAGTTTTTTATCCATTATTATTTTTTTCAAATTTTGTCTTTTCTTGAACATCTTGTCTGAAAGTTTAATTCTTTTTTTGTTTTTATTTACAGCACTAAGTTTAGCCATATTTAATTGTCTCCTTTTTTAATAAATGGGAAATTCATTTTTTCTAATAAGGCAAAGCTGTGTTCTTTATTCTTTGCTTTTATAACAATAATGATATCTAAACCTCTGACTTTATCAGCTCTATCAAAACTAACTTCAGGGAATATGATATGCTCCTTTATACCAAAAGTATAATTTCCAAAATTGTCAAAACCTTTTGGTGATAAACCTCTAAAATCTTTAATTCTTGGAAGAGCAATATTTACCAATCTATCTAAAAATTCATACATTTTGTTTTTTCTTAAAGTTACTTTTAAACCTGCATTTGATCCTTTTCTTGTCTTAAAGTTTGCTACAGATTTTTTAAATTTTGTAGTTACAGGTTTTTGCCCTGTTATCTTTGCCATATCCTCTTCACATGATTTTAAAATTTTAGAGTCTGAAGCATCTAAACCAAGACCCATATTCAAAACAATTTTCTCAATTCTTGGTGCCATATAAATATTTTTGAAACCAAATTGATCTTTTAAAGCTGGTTGTATTTCTTTGTTAAAAATTTCTTTTAATCTTGGTGTCATTATTTCTTAGCCTCTTTCTTCTTTTCTGCCTTTTCATCTATTAATTTTAAATTTGATAAATGAATAAAACTTTCTTTTGGAAAAATACCACCTTTTTTCTCTTTTGTTGTTTTAACGTGTTTTTTAACCATATTAATTTCTTTTACTTTGGCTCTATTGTTTGCTCTGTCGATTTCGATAACTTCACCTTCTTTTTTTTTATCTTTTCCAGTTAGCACTCTTACTTTTAAACCTTTTTTAATCATCTTATAAAACCTCCGGTGCTAGTGAAATTATTTTCATTTGCCCTCTGCTTCTTAACTCTCTAGTAACAGGGCCAAATATTCTAGTGCCAACCGGTTCACCTTTATCGTCAACTAATACTGCAGCATTGTTATCAAATCTTACTTTTGATCCATCATTTCTATGTATTCCTTTTTTAACTCTTACTACTACAGCTTTGTGAACAGTTCCTTTTTTTACTTTTCCCTTAGGGATAGCCTCTTTCACAGCAATTACAATTGTATCTCCAATGCTAGCATATCTTCGCTTAGATCCACCCAATACTTTAATGCATTCTATTTTTTTTGCACCAGTATTATCAGCTACTTGTAATTCTGTCTGTACACCAATCATTATTTATTGCTCTCCATAACTTGAAATTTTTTATTTTTTGAAAAAGGTTTGCTTTCAATAATCGATACTTTATCACCTGTTTTAAATGTATTGTTTTCATCATGAGCATTGTAATTTTTTCTAACTCTTATGACCTTTTTCAATACAGGGTGTGAGTATTTTCTCTCTACCATAACTGTAACTGTTTTGTTAGGTTTGTCGCTTATCACCACTCCTGTTAATATTTTTTTAGGCATTTGATTTTCCTTTTAAAATTGTTTTCAATCTTGCAATTGTTTTTCTTGTTTCTCCAATTTTTGCAGGATTAGTTATTTGAGAATTCATTTTTTGAAATCGAAAATTAAATAAGTCTTTTTTAAGCTTATCAATATTTTTGATAACTTCATCTTTGCTTAATTTTTTAATCTCTTGTTTTTTCATTTATGCAAATCTCTTTATTGTCTTTGTTTTTATTGGTAACTTTGCTGAAGCTTTATAAAGTGCCTCTTTGGCAATTTGTTCAGAAACACCATCAACTTCAAATAAAATTCTTCCAGGTTTTACTCTACAAGCAAAATATTCTGGTGATCCTTTTCCTTTACCCATTCTAACTTCTATTGGTTTTTTAGAAACTGGAATATTTGGAAAAACTCTTGTCCATACTCTTCCTTGTCTTTTCATATGTCTAGTTAAAGCAACCCTAGCAGCCTCAATTTGTTTTCCAGTTACTCTTTCAGGCTGTAATGCCTTCAAAGCATATGCTCCATAATTAATAGTACTTGCTCTAGTAGCATTACCATGAATTCTTCCTTTATGAGCTTTTCTCCATTTAGTTCTTACTGGCTGAAGCATTATTGTTTACCTTCCTTTGGAGTTACCTTGTTTGTTTCTTGGCTAAATTCTCTTGCAAAAACTTCACCCTTATAGATCCAAACCTTAATTCCAATAATTCCATATGTTGTAAGAGCTTCCGCTTCTGCATAATCTATATCTGCTCTTAAAGTGTGTGATGGTATACTACCATCTCTTAACCATTCAGTTCTAGCGATCTCATTACCACCTAATCTTCCACTTACTGAAACTTTAATCCCTTTTGCACCTAGTCTTATACATGATTGCATAGCTCTTTTCATGGCTCTTCTGTATGAAATTCTTTTTACTAACTGTTGTGCAATGTTTTCAGCAACTAAATATGCGTTTGTTTCGGGTTTTTTAACCTCTTTAATATTTAAGTTGACTTCATTTGTCGTAAATTTTGATAAGTTATTTTTAATTTTATCAATATCACTACCTTTTTTACCAATTACAAACCCAGGTCTAGATGTGTAAATAGTAACGTAACATTTGTTTGACGTTCTCTCTATCATCACCTTAGATACACCTGAATTAATTACATTTTTCTTGATGTATTCTCTTATTTTAAAATCTTCAATTAGATAGTTGCCAAAATCTTTTTTCTTAGCATACCAAACAGAGTCCCAACCTCTGTTTACACCTAATCTAAAACCTACAGGATTAACCTTTTGTCCCATGTTTCTCCATTTGTTTTGCCTCTGATAAAATTATAGTTACTGTTGACCAAGGTTTTAAAATTGGTGCTGCTCTACCTTTTGCTCTTGGTCTAAATCTTTTCATAACAATTTTTTTTCCACAATACGCCTCTTTGACAATTAAATTATCAATATCGTATTGAAAGTTATTTTCAGCGTTTGCAACAGCTGAGCTAATTGTCTTTCTAATATCTCTTGTTACTCTTTTTTCTGAAAACTGTAGGTCTCTAATAGCTACATCAACCTTTTTACCAACAATACTTTTTAAAATTGGATTAATCTTTCTTACGCTAGATCTAATTCCATTGTTTATAGACTTTACAGTCTTATCGTTGTTTTTATCAATTTTCTTTTTCTTGCCCATAATTATTTTTTCTCTGCTGGTTTAGCTTTCTTATCAGCTGGTGTGTGTCCAAAGAAAGTTCTTGTTGGTGCAAACTCTCCTAATTTATGACCAACCATATCCTCTGATACTGTTATTGGAATAAATTTCTTACCATTGTATATTTGAAAAGCTACTCCTACAAAATCTGGAAGAATAGTAGATTTTCTAGACCAAGTTTTAATTGGAATTTTCTTCGGATCATCTTTGTACTTGTCTACTTTTTTCATCAAGCTTTCTTCAACAAATGGTCCTTTCCATACAGCTCTAGCCATTACTTAGTATCCTTCCTTTTATTTCTTCTCTTAACTATAAATTTATCTGTTCTCTTATTATCTCTAGTTTTTAAACCTTTTGCTGATTGTCCTGTTGGAGACACTGGATGCCTTCCTCCTGCTGACTTACCTTCACCACCTCCATGTGGGTGATCAACTGGATTTTTAACAACACCTCTAGTATGAGGTCTTCTTCCTAACCATCTTGATCTACCAGCTTTTCCAATTTTAATATTTTTTTGATCAGGATTACTTAAAATTCCAATAGTAGCTAAAGCTCTAGAGTCTATTTTACGTACTTCACCTGACGCTAATTTAATTAAACTATAATTTCCATCTAATCCACTAATTGTAACTGAAGAACCAGCGGCTCTAGCTATTTTACCGCCACCACCTGGTTGAATTTCAACGTTATGAATATTGATACCAACAGGTATATCTTGTAACGGCATGCAATTTCCAATTTTAATTTCTTTTTTTGATCCACTCTCAATCTTGTCTCCAACTTTAATTTTTTGAGGAGCTAAAAAATACGAATGTGTTCCATCTTCAAATTTAACCAACATTATGTAGCAAGATCTATTCGGATCATATTCTATTCTTTCAACAGTAGCCTCCATGTCAAATTTTTTTCTATAAAAATCAACATGTCTATACATTTTCTTATGACCACCCGCTCTGTTAATTGAAGTGATGTGTCCATTATTATTTCTACCCTTCATAGCATTTTTTGGGGAAACAAGAGTTTTAAAAGGTTTGCCTTTCCATAGCCCTGTTCTATCTACTAAAATAGTACCTCTAGTAGATTTTGTGTATGGTTTAAAAGTTTTTAATGCCATTTCTTAAATTCCTGTTGTTAGATCAATGCTTTGACCTTTTTTTAGAGTTATAATTGCTTTTTTGTATCCTGAAACTTTCACTTTTTTACCTCTAGTGAGTTTAGTTCTATTTTGTTTATTGATGATGTTAATTTTAGTGACATTAACTTTAAAAATTTTTTCAATATTTTTTTTTAGGTTTTTTTTATTAGCACCATCAGGAACCTTAAAAGTAATTTTATTCAATTCTGATAGGTTTGTTGATTTCTCAGTAACAACTGGAAAAAGAATTTTGTCGTATAAATGAATTTTATCCATATTAAGAATACCTTTTCTCCAATTCTTTTACTGAACTTTCAGTAAAAACTACTTTCTTAAATTTTATAATATCGTAAGCACTAAAATGATTTACGTCAGTAACTTTTACGTTTGGAATATTTCTTACAGATTTTTCTATCTTATCTTTAGAATTTTTATCAAGTATAATTAATGAATTAGAAATCTCTAGTTTATTAATTATTGAATTCATTTCTTTTGTTTTTTTAATTTCAGAATTAAAATCATTTAAAATTAATAAGTTCTTATTATTATTTTTTTCAGTAATTAAAGAAGCAACACTTTGTTTCTTTTCATTTTTATTTAACTTTCTTTTTTTGTAAGCTAATTCACCTTTTGGACCATGAGCTATACCACCACCAACAAAAATAGGAGCTTTTCTACTAGCGTGTCTTGCTCCTCCAGTTCCTTTTTGTGCATAAATTTTTGATGTCGGACCTTTTACCTCATTTTGTTGTTTAGTCTTAGCGTGTCTACCTTTGTAGTTAGCGTTTGTTTTGTACAATACACTAGCAACTAACTTTTGATTAACCTTTGCAGAAAATATTTTATCTAACACTTCAATAGTATCTTTTTTTCCGTCTATGCTAATTTTATCTAATTTCATTATTTTTTCTTTTTATCTGGTGTTTTTTTTGCTTCCTCAGCAGCAGCTTGCTTTTCACTGATTGTCATTTTGTTTATATTTTTTACTGATTTTTTAACCATCACTTCAGCATTTTTTGATCCTGGAATGGATCCCTTTAAATAAAGTAACTCATTTTCTAAATCTGTTTTTATTATTTCGATATTTTGCATTGTTCTTAACTTATCACCCATATGACCAGCCATTTTTTTTCCTTTAAAAACTTTACCTGGATCTTGACTATGTCCTGTTGAACCATGAGCTCTATGAGAAATAGAAACACCGTGGCTAGCTCTTAAGCCTCCAAAATTATGTCTCTTCATTGCACCAGCAAAACCTTTACCAATCGTTTTTGATCTTGTGTCTACAAATTTTATATCTTTAAAAATTTCTAAACCAAATTCATTTCCTTCTTTGAAAGCAGAAGTATCGTCTACTCTAAATTCTTTTAATTTTTTCTTAGCTTCAGTGTTTTTCTTTGCAAAAACACCTTTCATTGCTTTTGTTAATTTTGAATTTTTTATTTTTCCATATCCAAGTTGAACAGCTTTGTAACCTCTTTTTTCTTCTTCAATTACTTGAATAACTCTAGCTTTTTCAACTTTAAGAACTGTAACAGGCACTAACTGACCAGATTTATAAAATTCTCTAGTCATGCCAATTTTCTTACCTAATAAAGCTATCTCGCTCATAATTAAATTTTTATCTCCACATCTACACCTGAAGCTAAGTCTAGTTTCATTAAAGCCTCTACTGTTTGTGGTGTTGGTTCAATAATATCAATTAATCTTTTGTGAGTTCTAGACTCAAATTGCTCTCTACTTTTTTTATCAATGTGTGGAGATCTTAAAACTGTGTATCTTTCAATTCTCGTAGGAAGTGGTATTGGACCCTTTATAGTAGCTCCAGTTCTTTTAACTGTATTAACTATTTCTTCGGTAGAAGCATCTAAAACTTTATTGTCGTATGCTCTTAATTTAATTCTAATATTTTGTTTTTCCATTAACCTGCTACCTTTTTAGTTACTTCATCTTGAACGTTTTGTGGAACTTTAGAATAATGATCGAAGAACATTGAATATTGCGCTCTTCCTTGTGACATTGATCTAAGATTATTAATGTAGCCAAACATATTAGCTAAAGGGACCATTGCTGTTATAACAGTTGCATTTCCTCTTTGCTCTTGAGTGCTAATTTGGCCTCTTCTACTGTTTAAATCACCAATTACATCACCCATATAATCTTCTGGAGTAACAACTTCCACTCTCATAATAGGCTCTAAAAGCTTTAGTCCACCTTGAGTACAAGCTTCTTTAAAACATGCCCTGCTGGCAAGTTCAAATGCCAGAACGCTTGAGTCTACATCATGATGTAAACCGTCAACAATCGTTACTTTGTAATCAATCATAGGAAAACCTGCTAGTATTCCACTATCAGAAACTGTCTCAATACCTTTTTCAACACCAGGGATAAATTCTTTTGGAATAGCTCCACCTTTTATGGCACTTTCAACCTCTCTACCCTTGCCTGGTTCTTGAGGTTCAACAAATAATTTTACTTTAGCGAATTGGCCAGCACCACCACTTTGTTTTTTGTGTATGTATTCAAATTCAGCTGATTTTTCTATTGTTTCTCTGTAAGCAACTTGTGGAGCACCAACATTTGCTTCAACTTTAAATTCTCTTTTCATACGATCAACAATAATATCTAAGTGAAGTTCCCCCATACCTTTGATGATTGTTTGACCAGATTCCTCGTCTGATGATACTCTAAATGATGGATCTTCTTTAGCTAATCTTGCTAAAGCTTCACCCATTTTTTCTTGGTCACCTTTTGTTTTAGGCTCAACAGCAATTTCAATTACTGGTTCAGGAAATTCCATTGGCTCTAATAAAACAGGATTTTCTTTGTCACACAAAGTATGAC
>LULE01000634.1_pt1 | contig 16356 bp, 15 predicted proteins | sample 728231 | NCBI WGS metagenome assembly LULE01 (sample SAMN03860297, study PRJNA289734) | marine metagenome | biome: seawater column; feature: ocean; material: water; isolation source: Red Sea water column Station 192 - depth 10m | place: Saudi Arabia: Red Sea | collected 2011-10-15 | depth 10 m | reverse complement strand
GCCAGCGCTCCCACGCCTGCCGCTGGGCGTGCCCGCGGGTCGGGGCCTCCTCGGTGCTCACGTCGCGCACCGTAGCCGAGTGACGGCCCCCACGCCGCCCCTCACCCCGGCCCTGGGCGCCGACGCGGACCGGGACACAGGGCCCCGGGACCAGGGACCTTCGCCCCGGCGCCCGCATGCTCGGCAGCGGAGCCGGTACGGCTCGCGACCGCGCGTGCCACGGAGCTCAGGCGGTCTCCCAGCCGGCCGCCCCGCTGAGCCGGGCGACGTCGTCGGCGATGCCGGCGACGTTGTCCAGCGCCGTGATCAGCGCGCCGTACAGCGGCCAGCGTCGGTCGGGCAGGTCGGCCACGGAGAGGTCGTGCACGAGGTCGTCGAGCCCGGGCGCGCCCCCGGTGTCGCGTCCCGGGTCGGCGACCCGCTGCCCGACCCGCTCGAGGACGTCGGTCCAGCGGCGGCGGAACTCCGGGTCCCACTCCTCGGCCGCCACGACCGACTCGTGCACGATCCGGGCGACGGCACGCGCCTGGGCGATCCCGTCCTCGAGGCGGTAGATCACCGCCTCGGCGCGGTCGGGGTCAGCCGTACGCCGTGAGCGGTGGCGCAGCGGGTTGGCCCACCGGCTCTCCCGGGTGAAGGCGAGGTGCTGCTGCGCGCGGTCCAGGGAGTCGTCGAGGTCGCGGGTCGCCTCGAGCCACTCCTGGGACACCCCCTCGTCCACGTCCCCGCGCAGGTCCTCGGCCATCCGCACCAGCAGCTGCCCGAGCCGTCGGGTGACGTCCGAGGTGGCGCTGTCGACCACCCGGTCGTCCAGCGGCGGCGCCACCAGCAGGTTGACCAGCAGCCCGGTCGCGACCCCGACCAGGGTGTCGAGGAAACGGTGGGACAGCATCATCTCCTCGGCCGCCTGGTGCGAGCCGTAGCCGGCGGTGATGACGAACAGCGCCGTGGTCGCGACCGCCACCCCCTCGTCGCGGGCGAGGAAGGCGCGCGCGAGCAGCAGCCCGACGAGCACCGAGACGACCAGCGCCGGGGTGGCGACGAGGTCGTAGCCCAGCAGCTGGACCGCGACGTACGAGACCACCAGTCCGAGCCCGGAGGCCAGCACCGCCTGGCTGCCCCGCCACACCGTGCGGTAGACGGTCGCGTGGACGGTCAGCAGCGCCAGCCAGGGCGCGAGGAACGCCTGCTGCAGCTCCAGGACGTGGGCGGCGACGACCCACGCCACACCGGTGGCGAGGGTCGCCTTGAGGATCTGCAGCAGGTCGGTGCGGCTGTCGGGTCGCGGCGCGCGCATCGCTCCAGCGTGTCAGGCGCGGACACGGCGCGGGGCACCCGTCAGGGCGGATGCCCCGGCGACTGCCCCGACGACCGGCCCGCCGATCAGCGCCCGAACAGGCGCCCCAGGACACCCGTGCGCTGACCGCCCTCGGCAGGCGCGCAGTCACCGTTGCACCACTGGTCGGCCGGGACCATCGCCTTGACGCTGGCGACGTGCTGGCCGCAGCCGGCCCAGGTGGTCTTCTTGCAGTTCTTGCAGGTGGTCGGACGGCACATGGTGGCTCCTCGGTGGTGGTGACGGGGTGGTGACGGGGTGGTGACGGGGTGGTGGTGACGGGGTGGTGGTCGAGCCCTGGCTCGGGTGGGGCGGGGGGACGAACGGGGGCGGGGCGCAGGTGGGGAGCAGCCCGCCGAGCACCTCCGGGACGGCCCGGACGGTGGTGTACATCGCGACGACGAGGACGAGCACGGCGAAGGCGGCCTGGAGCCGGGTGCCGGAGACACGGTGGCCGACCCGGGCCCCCAGCACGGCGCCGACGGCGGCCACGGCGGTCAGCACCAGGACCGGCGGCCACTCGGGCACGACGCCCGCGCCGTGGCGGGCGGTCAGCGCGACCGCGCTGGTGACGGTGATGACGACCAGCGAGGTGCCGACCGCGTCGGCCATCGGCAGGTCGAAGGCCAGCAGCAGCGCGGGCACGACGACGAAGCCGCCGCCCACGCCGAGGAACCCGGTGAGCAGGCCGACCACGGTGGCGGTGACGACCAGCTTGGCCAGGCGCGGGCAGTCACAGACGAACCGGCCCTCACCGCGGTCGAAGGCGACGATCGGGTCGTCGAGCCGCGGTCGCTGTCCCTGGCCGCTCTCGCGGTGGCGTCGCAGGCGTCGCACCATGAGCGCACCGACGAGCAGCATCAGCAGCGCGAAGAGCGCCATCAGCACGTCGGCGGGGACGACCGCGGCGGCCCGGGCACCGCCGACGGCACCGCCGACGGCGATCAGCCCGAACGTCAGCCCCTGGCCGAGACGGACGTGCCCGGCGCGGCCCGCGGCGACCGCGCCGACCGCGGCGGTGAGCCCGACGACGACCAGCGACCCGGTGGTGGCCTGCGTGGGCGACTGCCCGAGCAGGTAGACGAGCACCGGGACGGCGAGGATCGATCCCCCGCCTCCCAGGGCTCCCAGCGACAGGCCGATGAACAGCCCGGCGCCGGCCGCGACGACCAGCACCGTGATCAGGCCTCCGGGCCGACCATCGGCAGGCCGGCGGGCGCGGCGTTGTCGAACTCGTCGTCCACGGCGACCAGGTGACGCCCGGCCGCGGCGAGGAAGGACGCGGCGACCGAGGCGCGGTAGCCCGCGGCGCAGTGCACCCAGACCTCGCCCTCGGGGACCTCCGCGACGCGCTTGGGGATCTCGTGGATGGGGATGTTCACCGCGCCCTCGATCCACACCTTGTCGTGCTCGTCCTCACGACGCACGTCGAGCACGACGACCTCGCGGTGGTGCCGCACGGCGGCGAGGTCGGCGAAGGTCGCGGTCTCGAAGGAGCGCAGCGGCTGGTCGCTCCAGTCCTCGGGGCCGCCGGTCGCGTGGGCTGCGGGGCGGTCGATGCCGATGCGGACCAGCTCGCGCTGGGCCTCGGCGACCTGGTCGGCCGTCTCGCCGAGCAGGGTCACCGGGGTGCCCCACTCGATGAGCCAGCCGAGGTAGGTCGAGAAGGCGCCGTCGAGGCCGAAGTTGAGCGAGCCCGGGGCGTGGCCGGCCGCGAAGGCCGTGCGCGAGCGCAGGTCGACGACCCACTCGCCCGCCTCGATGCGGCGGCGCAGCTCGGCGGCGTCGGCGAGCTCGGGCAGCGAGAGGTCGGGCGCCTCCGGGCCGGCGGTGTTCCGCGGCCCCATGTGGGCGTAGTAGGCGGGGTAGGCCGCCAGGCCCGCGAGCAGCTCAAGGACGTAGGTCTCCTCGTCCTGGGTGAGCACGGGGTTGCTGTGCTTCTCCTGGCCGATGGTGGAGGACGACGCGTCGGACTGGCTGGCCGAGCAGAAGGAGCCGAAGCCGTGGGTCGGGAAGACCGCGGCGTCGGCGAGCTTGCGGGCCGAGGCGTGCTGGTGGCGGACCAGCGCGTCGGTGTGGTCGGGGCCGAGCAGGTCGGGGCGGCCGGTGGCGCCGTACAGCAGGGAGCCGCCGGTGAACACGCCCACCGCCGTCTCGCCCGCGCCGGAGCGCTCGGCGAGCGCGTAGGAGAGGTGGGTGAAGGTGTGACCGGGGGTGGCGAGCACCCGCACGCGCATCCGCTCGCCGACCTCGACGACGTCGCCGTCGCGGACGGGGGTGCGCTGGAAGGAGACCTCGTCCTCGGCGTTGACGTGGTACGCCGCACCCGTCGCCTGCGCGAGCGCGAACCCGCCGGTGACGTAGTCGTTGTGGATGTGGGTCTCGAAGACGTGCGTGAGCCGCACCCCGTCGGCCTCGAGCACGTCGAGCACCCGGTCGATGTCGCGCTGGGGGTCGACCACGAGCGCGACCCGGCCGTCGTGGACGAGGTAGCTGCGGTCACCCAGGGAGGGGGTCTCGATGACCCGGACGGTCAGGGCGGAGGCCCGCGGGTGCTCGACCGGCCTGCCGGCCTCGATCCACTCCAGGGTGCCGCCGACCATGTTGACCGCGTCGAAGCCGGCCGCACGCAGGACGTCGGTCATGGCGTCGCTGCGGTTGCCGGAGCGACAGATCACGACGACCGGGCGGTCGCGGTCCACCTCGTCGAGGCGTCCCGTGAGCTGACCCATCGGGATGTTGACCGCCCCCGGCACGTGGCCGCCGGCGAACTCCTCGCGCTCACGGACGTCGAGGGCGTACGCACCGCCCTCGATCATCTCCGCCGCGGTGTCGACGCTGACTTCACGCATCTGCTGCTCCTCCTCGGTCGCCATCCCCCCATGGGGTCATGTCACGGACCCTAACACAACCCCCCGGGGGGTTATTCCACCATCTCCCCGGAGGGTTCCCACTCCCGCACCGCGGGACACCTGGTCACCCCCGAGCTCACCCCGTAGCTGACACAGGAGAACGCCGACGGCCCGCAGCGTGCGCTGCAGGCCGTCGGCGGGCGGGACGGGGATCGGGAGCCCCGGGGGGGGCGGGGGGGGTCAGAGCTCGGACTGCACCCCGGCGAGGAGCTGGCGGGCCATCACGATCCGCTGCACCTGGTTGGTGCCCTCGTAGATCTGGGTGATCTTGGCGTCGCGCATCATCCGCTCCACGGGGTAGTCGCGGGTGTAGCCGTAGCCACCGAGGACCTGCACCGCGTTGACGGTGACCTCCATGGCCACGTCGGAGGCGAAGCACTTCGCGGCGGCACCGAAGAAGGTGAGGTCGTCGTCGCCCCGCTCGGAGCGGCCGGCGGCGGCGTAGGTCATCTGCCGGGCGGCCTCGACCTTCATGCCCATGTCGGCGAGCAGGAACTGCAGGCCCTGGAAGTCGGCGATCGACTTCCCGAACTGCTGACGCTCCTTGGCGTACTCCAGCGCGTAGTCCAGCGCGCCCTGCGCGACGCCGACCGCCTGCGCCGCGATGGTGACGCGGGTGTGATCGAGGGTGCGCATGGCGATCTCGAAGCCCTGACCCTCCTCGCCGATCATCCGGTCGGCGGGGATGCGGACGTTGTCGAGGTAGACCTCGCGCGTCGGGGAGCCCTTGATGCCCAGCTTCTTCTCGGGGGCGCCGAAGGAGACGCCCTCGTCGGACTTCTCCACGACGAAGGCGCTGATGCCGCGGGTGCGCTTGTCGGGGTCGGTGACCGCCAGGACGGTGTAGAACTCCGACTCCCCGGCGTTGGTGATCCACCGCTTGGTCCCGTTGAGCACCCACTCGTCGCCCTCGCGGACCGCCTTCGTCCTCATCGACGCCGCGTCCGAGCCCGCCTCGGGCTCGGACAGGCAGTAGGAGAAGCCACCCTCGCCGCGGGCCAGGGCGCCGAGGTAGTGCTTCTTCAGCTCCTCGGAGCCGGCCAGCTGCACGGGCAGCGAGCCGAGCTTGTTGACCGCGGGGATCAGGGAGGAGGAGACGCACGCGCGGGCGACCTCCTCGATGACCAGCACCGTGGCCAGGGCGTCGGCCCCGGCGCCGCCGTACTCCTCGGGCACGTGCGGGGCGTGGAAGTCCGAGGCGAGCAGCGCGGCGGCGGCCTCGTGGGGGTAGCGCGCCTCCTCGTCGACGAGGGCGGCGTACGGCGCGACCTTGGCGTCGCACACCTCCCGCACCGCCTCCCGGACGGCCTGGTGCTCCTCGGACAGGGCGTAGATCGGGGCGTCGCTCATCGGGTCCTCCGGCGTGGATGTCGCGGTCGGCGTGCTGCGGGGTGGTACTGAGTACCGTACGCTCGATACTCAGTCTCGCCAATCCGCTGGACCCGCGACCGGAGGGAGCACTCGTGCCCGAGACCGCCGCCAGGCTCCGCGAGGCCGCCTACGCGCTCTTCGAGCAGCAGGGGTACGCCGCCACCACCGTCGACCAGATCGCCGCCCGCGCCGGCGTCGGCCGCAGCACGTTCTTCCGTGCCTTCGGGTCCAAGGAGGACGTGATCTTCCCCGACCACGACGCCCTCGTCGCGCGCGTGGCGGCGCGCCTGGCGACCCTCGGCTCCGACCCGGGTGCGGCTCCCATCGGAGCCACCGAGGCCGCCCGCATCGTGCTCGAGCACTACCTCGCCGAGGGCGACCTCGCCCGCGCCCGCTACCGGCTCACCGCCACCGTGCCGACGCTGCGCGACCGCGAGGTCAGCTCGACCACGGGCTACCGCCGCCTCTTCCGCGACGCCCTGCGGACCTGGACCGGCGAGGAACCGGGCGACGACCTGCGCGCCGAGGTGATCGCGGGCTCCATCGTCACCGCGCACAACCACGTCCTGCGCCGCTGGCTGCGCGAGGACCTCGACGACGCCGGCGCCCGGGCGGCGCTGGACCGGGCCCTCGGGCTGGTGCTGGCCTCGGTCTCCGCAGCGGTGCCGGGCGGCGCGGAGGGCGCCGGACCGGGATCGGAGGGCGGGGACGGCACGACCGTCGTGGTGCTGCGGTCGGGTGCCACGATCGAGCAGGTGCTGCCGCACCTGCGTGAGGCGCTCGCCACGGACCGGCCCCACGGGAGGCCCTCCCCCGCTTAACCTTGACCCATGGCCGACGCGCGCGAGCCCGAGCAGGGCGCCGGCTCCCAGGAGCCCGCCCAGGATCAGGGGTCCCCGGCAGGGGAGGACCTCTTCGACCGCTGGCTCGCCCACCGGGCCGAGGGCGAGGACACCGCGCCCCGGCCCCGCACCTACGGCGTCCCGCGCACCGGGGTCCCCCGCACCGAGGACGAGACCGCCGCCGAGACCACCGCCGAGACCACCGCCGAGCCTCCGACGCAGGACGCTGTCGAGGAGCGCACCGAGCCGCCGGCGGAGGCGCCGTCCGAGGACCCGTCCGAGCCGCCGGTCGAGGTGCGAGGAGCGCCAGCGACGAGCCACGAGACCCAGCCGGCGCCGCTCGACCTCGACGCCGGCGCGGAGCCCGGCGAGGCGGTCGTCGACGCACCCGCGACCGAGCCCTCCGGCAAGCACCCCGCCGCGCCCGCCACCAGCACCGGGCTGACCGACTTCGAGCCGGTGGTGCTGGCCTCGGTCCGACGCAGCGAGGAGCAGCCCGCCCCGACGTCGAGGTTCGGCCGACGCCGTCGCGCGGAGTCCCGCGCCCCCGCCCCGGCGGACGAGGCGGCCCCCACGGACGAGACGCCCGACGAGACGCACGCGGGCCTGCCCGGCGCGACGTCCGCCGAGGTCGACCGCGAGCCCCGCGGCGAGGCCCCGCCGCCCGAGCCGGAGGTGCAGCCCGAGCCCGAGCCCGAGTCGGAAGCCGAGCCACCGGCCGACCCGGCACCCCCGGCGTCGGCGGCCGCGGAGGTCTTCGCGGCCTTCAACGACACGGTCGCGCCGGCCGACGGCCCGTCGTCCGACGACCCGGCCGACGGCCCGGCGACACCAGAACGACGGCGTCGCCCCACCCGCACCCCGCGCCCACCGCGGGTGCGCCCCGGGCTGGGCGCCGGCCTGGCGAGGTACGCCGCGGGGGCACGCGACCTGCTGGACCGCTCGGTCCGCGGGGCCCCGGAGGACCGATCCGCGCCAGCGCCCGTCCCACCCACGTCCCAGCCCACGTCCCAGCCCACCTCCGGACCCGCACCTGCCGCACGACACGAGACGAGCAGGCAGGCGAGCGGGCAGGAGGCGACGACCGACCGCCCGCGGCCGACCGACCCCGTGGGCCCGGCCGAGGGCGGCGCGCGGTCGACGTCGGCGTACGACGCCCTGCGCGCGCAGCGCGAGGCCGCCGTCCCGCCGCGACCCGCGGTGCTGCCGCCCGACATCGACTTCCGTCCCCGCACGCTCGCGCGCCAGGTGACCTCGCTGCTCCTGCTGGTCGGGATCGCCTTGACGCTGCTGGCGGCGTGGCGGGCCTACGACTCCCGGGTGCAGACCGACATCGGGTTCGCGGCGATCCTGGCGCTGTTCACCGGCATCGTGTGGGCGGTGCGCGCAGGCTCGGTGCCGACCCGGATGAGCCTGCACGGTGGCCTGCTGGAGGTCCGCACCCAGGCCGGGAGGTTCCTCTTCGAGCTCACGAGCGCGCACACGCACCTCGAGCAGGTGGGGACGCCCGGACGCCCGGGCTGGAAGGTGCTGGTCCACCGCCGCGGCATGCATCCCTTCGAGATCACGCGGGGGATGGTCGACCCGCACGAGTTCCTCGACGCCGTGCGCTACTACCGACCCGACCTCTGACAGCTGGGGGCGACGCCCACGAACTGGAACGTGTTCTAGAGTCCCGGCATGGCCGGCTACGTGCGCGACGACCTCCCGGACGAGGAGGTCCAGCGCCAGCGCGACCTCTACGGGCCCTTCACCCAGTCCCTGCGCGAGCTCGTCGACGCCGGCCTGCGCACCCTCGTGGACGACGAGGAGGTCCGGGCGGTGCAGGCCGAGGTCGAGGCGCTCACCGCGCGGCTGCGCGCCACCCAGCTCGACGGTGCGTACGGCGTCCGCTTCTCCGCCCAGGGCCGCGGCCGCCCCTGGGGCAACACCGTCGTGGGGCTGCGCAACGCGGTGGCCCCGCCGTTGCGGATCGAGCACCACCCCGACCGCGACGGGAGGGTCTGGTCGGACTTCCACCTCGGCGCGGTCTACGAGGGCCCGCCGGGCCTGGTGCACGGCGGGGTGTCGGCGCTGCTGCTCGACCAGCTCCTCGGGGAGTCAGCCGGCGCCGGCGGTCGGCCGGGGATGACGGCCACGCTGACGCTGACCTACCGGCAGGGCACGCCGCTCGGCGACCTGCGCGGTGAGGCGTGGATCGAGCGGTCGGAGGACCACAAGACGTGGTGCCGCGGCCACCTGGTCGGCCCCGACGGTGTCACCGTCGAGGCCGAGGGGCTCTTCATCCTGCCGCGGTGGGCGCGGGAGCGGATCGCCAGCGAGCAGCCGCACCCGATGCCGCGCTACTTCGAGTAGTGCGGGAGGGGTCTCGTGGCTCGCTGCGCTCGCACCTCGACCAGCGACAGGGCTCGACCGGCGCTCCACGCACCTCGACCCGCGGGAGCACGGCCAGCGCTGCTCGCCCCTCGACCAGCGGGGGCGGTCAGCCGCCGACGCGCACGCCCCGCTCCCCGGCGTCGGTGAGGCGGGCCTCCTCGAGGGCGCGCTCCTCCAGCGCCGCGCGACGCTCGGCCTCGTCGGCGATCCGCTTGTCGTCGTACGAGCCCGGGTCGGAGACGAGGTCCTGGGCGCCGCGCTCGAGACGACTGAGCGCGGACCGGGCGAAGATCTGCTGCTCGGTCGCGGTGCGCTCGGAGCGCCCGCGGCCCAGGAACGAGACGAACCAGTGCAGCACCGCGGTGACGCGGTTCTTGAAGCCGGTGATGTAGACGAGGTGGACCGCCAGCCACATCAGCCAGGCGATGAATCCGGTCAGGCGCAGCTTGCCGATCATGGCGACGGCGCGGAAACGGCTGATGGTGGCCATCGAGCCCTTGTCGAAGTACTTGAACGGCGGCTGCGAGGGCTTGCCCTTGATCCGGCCGTCGATCTCCTTGGCGGCGTACTTCGCGCCCTGGATCGCCACCTGCGCCACGCCGGGGAGGTTGTCGAGGGCGATCATGTCGCCGACGACGAAGACCTCGGGGTGGCCGGGCAGGGTCAGGTCGGGGTTGACGCCGATGCGGCCGGCGCGGTCCAGCGGGGCGCCGGTCTGCTCCGAGAGGGTGCGGGCCAGCGGGCTGGCCTGGACACCGGCGGCCCAGATCTTGCAGACCGACTCGATCCGCTCGACGGTGCCGTCGCGGTGCTTCATGTCCAGGCCGCGCTCGTCGACGTCGGTGACCATCGCGCCGAGCTTGACCTCGACGCCGAGCTTCTCGAGCTCCTTCTTGGTCTTCTCGCCCAGCTTGGCCCCGAAGGGCGGGAGCACCTGACCGGCGGCGTCGACGAGGACGACGCGGGCGGTGCGGGTGTTGATGGCGCGGAAGTCGCGGCGCAGCGTGCGGTGGGCGAGCTCGGCGATCTGACCGGCCATCTCCACACCGGTCGGGCCGGCGCCGACGACGACGAAGGTGAGCAGGTGGTCGACGTCCTCGCCGCGGGTCGCCCCGAGCTCGGCCATCTCGAAGGCGCCGAAGATGCGGCCGCGCAGCTCGAGGGCGTCGTCGATGCTCTTCATGCCGGGGGCGAACTCGGCGAAGTGGTCGTTGCCGAAGTAGGACTGGCCGGCGCCGGCGGCCACGATGAGGGAGTCGTACGCCGACACGGTCTCGCGGCCGAGGACCTGCGAGGTGACCAGGCGCCGCTCCAGGTCGATGTCGGTGACCTCGCCGAGCAGCACCTTGGCGTTGCCCTGCCGGCTGAGGACCTCACGGGTCGGCGGGGCGATCTCGCCCTCGGACAGGATGCCGGTCGCCACCTGGTAGAGCAGCGGCTGGAAGAGGTGGTGGGTGGTCTTGGCGACCATCGTGACGTCGACGTCGGAGCGCCGCAGCGCCTTGGTGCCGAAGAGGCCGCCGAAGCCCGAGCCGACGACCACGACCCGGTGACGCCCGCTGCTCTCCGCGGGCGTGGGCGCGGGAACGTCCGCGCCTGCCGATCCGGTCTGGGTCATGCCGAGCACCTCTCCTTGGGTCCTGGGGGTCGCGGGGTCCGGTGGGACCGTGTGCTGCAGACCAGTGTCGCGCTCCCCGCGCAGCAACACCCAACCCGACCGGGCGTTCCGTGGCTCACAGTGGTGCACGTCGCACGCACTCGCACCACCCGTCCGCGCGAGCGACCGCCCGGCGGGGGCGCGTCGGCTGCTCCCGCCCGTCCGCACCGGTGGTCTGGACCGATGGCGGATCGAAGGGGTGAAGACGTGAAAAAGTTCAACGACTCGGTTTGTCGGTGTCGATGGACGGGTACTCGCGATCGCAGAACGGCGCATCGCGCCCTCTGCCGGCCATTCATGGGAGACAAGCACGTGCCGCTCAACCGACCAGCGCTGTCGCTCGGCGGTGGGCCCCGTGGCGTGCAGGACGCGCGCCAGTGGGTGGTGCAGACGTGCCGTGACATCGACCGGCCCGAGCTGGTCGAGTGCGCCGAGCTGGGCGTCTCGGAGCTGGTGACCAACGCGCTGCTCCACGGCGAGGCACCCATCCAGGTCCGCGTCCGCGGCACCCGTCAGCACCCGCGCGTCGAGGTCCGCGACGGCTCCCAGGAGCGGCCGGTGCTCCCGACCGAGGAGCCGGAGTCCGACGACGTGCTGCTGACCTTCGGCCGCGGCCTGTCGATCGTCGGTCGCTGCGCCGACGCGTGGGGCGCGGAGATCGAGCGCGACGGGAAGGTGGTCTGGTTCAACCCGGCGTCCTCCTTCGCCGACGACAGCGGCGTGCCGGGGGTCATCACCGGTGTCGAGGCCGCGCCAGACGAGCTGCCCGAGGACGCCGTGACGGCCGTGGTGCGCGACGTGCCGGTCGGGGCGTTCCTCGACTTCGGTCGTCACTTCAGCGAGCTGCGCCGCGAGGTGCGGCTGCTCTCGCTGGCCCACGAGAGCGACTACCCCCTCGCCAAGGACCTCTCCGACCTCTTCGGCGACCTCGAGCGCCACCTGCGCGCCGGCACCGACGAGACCCCCGTGCTGCTCGCGCAGGAGGACGGCAAGGAGACCGTCGACCTCGAGGTCGTGGTCTCCCGCTCCGCCGGCCGCACCATCGAGCGCTTCATCTCCCTCCTCGACCTCGCCGACGAGTTCTGCCGCCAGCAGCGACTGTTGTCCCTGGCCCGCAGCCCTGAGCAGCACGCGTTCCAGGAGTGGTACCTCGGTGAGCTGGTCCGGCAGTCCCAGGGCCGCGCCCCCCTGCCGCGACCGCGCACCTCCGAGCACGGCCACCAGGGCACCCCGCACCTCGCGGCCCGCCGCTACGGCTGAGGCGCACCGCCCGCCTCGCCCGTGCCGCACTAGCCTTCCCCCGTGAGACGCGAGCTGGCCGCCGTCGCCGCCGGCGGCGCCGTCGGGGCGCTGGCCCGCTGGTCCGTGGGCGCTGCGGTGCCGACGGGCGACGGCTTCCCCTGGTCCACCTTCGTCGTCAACGTCGTCGGCTGCTTCCTGCTCGCGCTGCTCCCCACCCTGCTGCTCGTGCGTGCCCGGCCGTTGCTGCTGCTCGCGCTCGGCCCGGGGGTGCTCGGCGGGTTCACCACGTTGTCCGCGTACGCCGAGGAGGCCCGTGCCCTGGCAGCCGACGGGCGGACGGGGCTGGCGGCGGCGTACGTGCTGGGGACGCTGGGCGCCTGCCTGCTGGCCGTCGCGGCGGCCCGGCTGCGCGACCAGCCGGAGGACCTGCGGTGACCCCGGTGCTCGTGGTGCTCGGGGCGGCGGTCGGGGCGCCGACCCGCTACTGGCTCTCGGCCCGGCTGGACCGGCCTGGGCTGCCCCGCGGCACCCTGCTGGCCAACGCCGCCGGCTCACTGCTGCTCGGCCTGCTGGTCGGGCTGGCCCTGGAGGGGCACGCCCTGGCGCTGGGCGGGACCGGCGTCGCGGGGGCCCTGACGACCTACTCCTCCTTCGCGGTGCAGACCCACGGGCTCGGCGCGCGTCGCGGCACGGCGTACGCGGTGCTGACCGTGGGGCTGGCGCTCGCGCTGTGCGCGCTGGGGTTCGGCCTGGGGTCCTGGCTCGCCTGACCTCCCGGCAGCGGGCGGGTCAGGCGTAGCCGAGCTCGTGCAGCCGATCGTCGCTGATGCCGAAGTGGTGGGCGATCTCGTGGACGACGGTGATGCGCACCTCCTCGACCAGCTCCTCCTCGCTGCTGCACATGTCCAGCAGCGGGTTGCGGAAGACGAAGACCCGGTCGGGCAGGTGCATCAGGGTGCTGGAGTCGCGCTGGGTGAGGGCCACGCCGTCGTAGAGGCCGAGCAGGTCCGCGGGCTCGTGCTCGGGGGGCTCGTCCTCGACCAGGACGACGAGGTTGTGCACCCGGGAGGCCAGCTCGTCGGGGATCGCGTCGAGCGCCTCGTCGACGAGCGCCTCGAAGCGCTCGCGGTCCATCTCGATCGGCACGTGCCCATGGTGCCAGGGGGTCTCCGCCGTGACAGGGCGGCGCGCTAACCAACTGCGCTACGGGGCCTTGGCGCTCCCCCCGGCTCTCACCGAGGAAGCGTCGGAACTCTAACCCATGGTCTCCAGCACACCCAATTCGTCGTCGTCCACCCTCGGCCCGAGGCCCCATCCGGCCTGCTCGCACCCCGTCGGCGACCCGCTCCGTGGGGGCTCCGAGCAGGCTGAGGACGTGTGGAGGACTCGTGAAAGGTCCGGGGGAGCCGACATGCGGACCGGTGCCGTCCGGCAGGATTGCGGGGTGGACCCCGACCTGAGCGAGCGCTGCCGCACGGTCGACCCCGCCGTCCTGGGCCCACGGGTCCGCTCGGCCCGACTGCGCGCCGGCCTCACCCAGACCGAGGCCGCGGGCGGAGGGATGTCCACCGCCTACGTCTCCCGGATCGAGGCCGGCCAGCGCCGTCCCGACCCCGCCCTGCTGATGCAGCTCGCCAAGCGCTTGGGCACCACCCTCGAGGAGCTGCTCACGGGCGTCGGGCCGCAGCAGGAGCCGGAGGTCCGCACCCGGTTGACCTGGGCCGAGCTGGCGCTCTCCACCGGCGACCTGTCGAGCGCCGGGGAGCACCTCGACGAGGCTGCGGAGATCCTGGCCGGCCTGGCCCCCGACACCCTCCCGGACGCGCGGCGCGAGGCCGCGATCCTGCGCTCACGGGTGCGGGAGGCCGTCGGCGACCTGGACGGCGCGATCCTGCTCCTGGAGGACCTCACCGCGCAGAGCACGGACGATCTGGCCTGGCTGAAGCTGCTCACCGCCCTGAGCCGCTGCTACCGCGAGTCCGGTGACCTGGCCCGTGCGGTCGAGGTCGGCGAGCGCGGCACCGACGTCCTCGACGAGCTGGGGCTCGGCGGGGGCGACGAGGCCGTGGCCCTGACCGTGACCGTGGCCGCGGCCCACTTCGAGCGCGGCGACGCCACCCACGCCGCGCGCCTGTGCCGCCGCGCCATCGACCTCGCGGAGCAACTGGACTCCCCGCGGGCCCGCGCGTCGGCGTACTGGAACGCGAGCGTGATCGAGTCCGAGCGCGGCCGCCCCGCCGCAGCCCTCCCCCTGGCGCGCCGGGCGCTGACGCTGCTGGAGCAGACCGCCGGCGGCCGCAACCTCGCGCGACTGCGCAGCCAGCTCGGCGTCATCCACCTCCGGCTCGACCCGCCCGAGCCCGAGAAGGCGCTGCGCGAGCTCCACGTCGCCGAGCAGGCGCTGCGCACCAGCGACGCGAGCAGCGTGGACCTGGCCTCCAACCACATGTGGCAGGCGAGGGCGTGGTTCCTCCAGGGTCGCCACGAGGAGGCGGCCGACCGCGCCGCCGCGGTGCTGGAGTCTCTGGGCAGCTCCGCACCCCTGGTCGCCGCCGACGGGCACGTGCTGGTCGGCGAGGTCGCGATCGAGCAGGGGCACGTCGGCGCCGCGCGGACGGCGTTCCAGCGAGCGGTGATGGTCCTCAGTGCGGCGGGGGCCGACCGGCACGCCGCCCAGCTGTGGTTCGACCTCGGCGGGCTGCTCGAGCGGGTGGGCGAGTCCGACCTGGCGCTCGACGCGTTCCGTCGGGCGGCGGCCTCGACGGGCCTGTCGGCCTCGCAGCAGCGACTGCACGCCTGAGGCGGTCAGCCGCCGCTCGGCCGGCCGTGGCACCCCCCACGGGATTCGAACCCGTGCCACCGCCGCGGAAGGGCAGGGTCCTGAGATGCCCGCCCGCTGGACGATGGCTCCCATCGTCCGCTCGACGCACCGTGGCACCCCCAACGGGATTCGAACCCGTGCTACCGCCGTGAAAGGGCGGGGTCCTGGGCCGCTAGACGATGGGGGCCAGTGGGGAGGGACTCTACCCAGGACCTCCCCAGGGTGGGCGACCGTGGCGTGAGTTGACCGGTAAACCAATGCCAGGTAGTTTACCGGTACACATCGCCACGTCCCGAGGAGGACCGCATGCTGCACGACACCGCTCTCCCCGTCCTGGCCCTGCCGGCCCACCGCTCGCACGTGCTGAGCGCCCGCCCCGACGCCCCTGTGGTCCCCCACCGCGAGCCCGGGCCGAGGAGCCTGCGCGAAGGCGCCGCGCGGACGCTGCGCCGCGTGGCAGGGTGGGTCGAGCCGCGACCCGCCACCCGCTCGGGCATGATCGGGTGCCAGCTCCACTGATCTGTCCACTGATCTGTCCACTGATCCGTCCACTGACCTGACCCGAGACGCCACCGACCGGAGGAGGGCCCCGATGGGCAAGGTGACCCTCCAGTCCATCGCCGACGAGGTCGGCGTCAGCCGGATGACGGTCTCCAACGCCTTCTCGCGTCCGGAGAAGCTCTCCGCCGACCTGCGCGAGCGCATCCTGGCCGTCGCCGACGAGCTCGGGTACGTCGGTCCCGACCCTGCCGCCCGCGCACTCGCCCGCGGGCGGACCGGCACCGTCGGCCTGCTCCTCACCGGGCGCCTCAGCGAGCAGGCGTCCGACCCCGTGGCCACCGAGTTCCTCGTCGCGGTCGCCGACGCCCTCTCCGACCACGGACTGGCGCTCACGCTCATCACCGCCGGCGTCGGCGGCGAGACGGTCCCCGCCCGCGACGTCCCGATGGACGGCGCCCTGGTCTACGTCTGCGAGCCCGACTCCACCGACCTGGCCTGGCTGCGGCGGCGCGACCTGCCGCTGGTCACCGTCGACCAGGAGGCGTTGCCGGGTCGGCCGTCGATCAACGTCGACGACCGGGCCGGCGCCCGGGCCGCCGCCCAGCACGTCATCGACCTGGGCCACCGCCGCGTCGGACTGCTCAACCTGCACCCGGTCCAGGAGGACTCCCCCGAGTCCACCCCCGTGGACGCGCCCTGGAACCCGCCCGCCTCCGAGCGCGACGCCGGGTGGCGCGCGGCGCTGTCCGCTGCGGGGATCGAGCCGGCCGTCGAGCTGGCCGCGTTCCGTCCGGTGACTGCGGCGTACGACGCGGCGCGGCGGCTGCTCCAGCGGCCCGACCGCCCGACGGCCCTGCTGTGCTTCTCCGACGTCTACGCGGCCCAGGCGCTGCGGGCGGCGGAGTCCCTGGGGCTGCGGGTGCCCGAGGACGTCTCCGTCGTCGGGTTCGACGACTCCAGCCTCGCCACCGCCGTCCACCCGTGCCTGACCACCGTCAGCCAACCGGTCTCCGACAAGGGTCGGCTCGCGGTCGCCGCGCTGCTGGAGTCGATGGGCTCGCCCGCCGGCGACCCGGTGCGCACCGTGCTGCCGACCTCGCTCGTCGTGCGCGACAGCACTGCCCCACCCCCCTCTGATTCGTGAGCGCCGCCGGGCCTGCGCTAAGGTGGCCCCGCTCGGGCAGGTAGCTCAGTTGGTACGAGCGATCGCCTGAAAAGTGATAGGTCGGCGGTTCGACCCCGCCCCTGCCCACGAGCACCGCAGGGCTCTGACCTGCAGCGCGACCCCCGCCGGTTCC
>LULE01000762.1_pt1 | contig 16530 bp, 22 predicted proteins | sample 728231 | NCBI WGS metagenome assembly LULE01 (sample SAMN03860297, study PRJNA289734) | marine metagenome | biome: seawater column; feature: ocean; material: water; isolation source: Red Sea water column Station 192 - depth 10m | place: Saudi Arabia: Red Sea | collected 2011-10-15 | depth 10 m | reverse complement strand
GTTATGTCTTTGGGGCCTCTCCCCGTGACTCGTATTCTCTCCTACCGACATCAAGCTCAGCTTTCGAAATAGGATACAAGAGTCATCTATTATTTTACTTCATATTATTATCCCTTATGCATAATCATTTGATTCTACTACATCTGATGATGTATACTCATTATTAAAACTATTGTCTTCTGACTCTTCGTCAGTCAACTCACCAGCATCAATCTTTGTATAAAGGTCAGTGAATGCTGTAATCGTATCTTCATCGAATCGATTGATACACATCTCAACAGACTTGACTCTATCTTTGAAGATTGAGAAAGTCTTGATGACGTGACATAAACGTCTAGTTGAAACAACCTCGTCAACACCGTCAGCCTCGAAAGTCTTTCTGATGATTGAAGCCCAAGTGATTAACTTCTCAAGGAAGTCTTCATCCATGGCATCGAACTTTGTCATGTGATTCTTGACAATTTTTTTCTCGATACCTTTTGAAGGCCAAGGTTGATTGACTGCTGACACAAATCTTTCTAGGAAAGCTTCGTCAATGATTGTGGCTGCCGAGAACCTACCGTCATCTGAACCACGACCTTTAGTATTGGCTGTTGCTATCACGTTGAATCCCTCAGCAGGAACAACAGTCTCGCCTGTCTTTTTAATCAAGACTGGCTTGCCTTCTAAAACACCTTGAAGACACATAATCTTGTTAGTACCTCTATCAATCTCGTCAATCAAAAGAAGAGCACCTTCTTCCATTGCTTTGATGACAGGGCCTTTACAGAAAACTGTCTCACCATTGATTAATCTGAAACCACCAATCAAATCGTCCTCATCAGTTTCGGGAGTAATCTGTACTCTCAAGAATGGAACTTTAGCTTTGGCAGCTGATTGTTCGACCATCATTGTTTTTCCATTACCCGAAGGGCCGGAAATATAAATCGGATAAAACATCCTAGACTTCATAATAGCCTCGATGTCTTTTGAAGCCCCCCACCTAACATATTCCTTTTCTACTTTAGGAATGAATACCTCAGCGGACTTAATGGAAGTAACACCCGTAGCTAGATTCATAGCTGGTTCGGGAGTCTTCTCGACTTCTAACTCGTACAATGGAGAACCAGGCTTAGCTTGAACTAAAATCCTTGGAACAATGTACTTAACTTTGTCGGCAGAAATACCAACTTCTTTAGCCAACTCAACCACATCGTTTTTACGATACGACATACCTGGCTTTAATACAGACTTGACTTTCTCAGCCTCGTCAAAATATTTTGTCAATCTTTTCATAATCTTAATAACCTTTCTAGTTTTTCCCTTTTACCTATATATTATAACAAAACCCTTTGAGAACCTCAATACTAATCTTGCTTCGTAAGCCACTGCTAATCAACGGTTTACAACTTGAGTGCAAGATTTTTTCCTTTCTTTTGTAAGTGATTCTCTCGCAGGTACTTACAACTTCGACAGTGTAAGATTTATTTCCCATCAATAAACTCCACATAATCTCCATAATAACTTTTAAATACTTCTAATAGTTTTTCATATCCTATCAAACTTGCATCATCTAATTCTTTCTGAATTGATTTGTAATCTTTATCTAACCATTTTCCATATTGTGTATTTAATGTTAGTAACATTCCGACTACAGAGTTTACTGTATTCATATGTTTTAAACTAACTTTACATTTTAATTCATCCATTATGCTACCATCTCCATGAACTTGTTAACAAACACTCGGTCTTTTTTTCTCGATGTTTGGTTGTTAATGAATGCTCTACTTAATTGAGCATCTGTCATATTGTTTGTATTGACATCACCAAAATTGTTTTCATCTGTTAAATCAGTTTTTCCATTACTGTTTAGAATGAATACTTTATCCATTGTACCAATGTAAAGATGTTCTTTGTGAGGAAACCCTTGACCTTTTTCTCGAACAACAATCTTGTCGTTTCTCCATTGTTTAGTTTCATCTTTAGTCAAGTAATAGTAACCAGCATAACCTATTTCATTTTTACTGCCAGTCAAGAAGAAATGACTTACAGTTGAACCCGTTACATCTCGAAGATGATTAATGATTGAATTGAAACCACTATCTCTTCCTTCGAAATCTATTGTACACATCTTACCTGCTACCTTACCAATGGCTTTTGCATTCCAACTATTCTCATTGTGAAATCTTAAACTTTGACCAGCACCGTCAGTCAAAAACATCGTAGACATTTTTTGTATCTTGTGTTTTTCTTTGAACTCTTTAATCAAGTGAGTCATAACAATAGCTGTTTCTGAAAGAGGTGTACCACTCATTTTTTCTACATTAGATGGCTCGTTACCATAGTAACTATCGAAACATTCTGATGCCAAGAACGTGTGACGTAATGCTTGTTTCCAATCATTCTTTTTCATATCTGAAGAAAGTAATTCAACAATCTTTAAATCATCTAAATCAGCAGAACCACTAACTTGAGGAAGAGGAACTACTTCTACGTCATTACTACCACGATTATACCAATTACTTTTGTTAGTAAATCCGTAAACCTTGAAAGGAATACCAACTGACTTACAGAACATTGAAAGGTTGATTGCTTGTTTATAAACTGTTCCGATTTCATTACTCATTGAAGCTGACATATCAACAATGAAAAACATTCCGTGAGATTTGGCATCGGCCAAAGTTGTAATCGAACTGAAAATATCTTCACTGTATTTGTAAGCGTGAAGTTTGTTAACATCTAGTACACCCGACTTAGCAACTGTAGCTCGAGAGTATTGGTAAGCTGACTTTTTCATTTCAAACTCACTCTTAAGATTGTTAATAAACTTTTTAGAAGTTGCATTGAACTTTTTGTATTCTTCTGAATAATCTTTGTATGTATTATTTAAAACATCATTAAAGTAACTGTTTTCCATACGAGACTCAAGCACCTCTGAATAAGGAATAATTGTTTTCTTGATGTCTTTTAAATTGTAATCAACCATTTGGAAAATACGGTCAGAATAATAACTGTCCATATCTTTGTCAAGACGTTCGTCATCAAGACTGTCTTCAAAAGCTTTTTGAGAAGCTGGACTATATCTTCCGTCATAACCACCCTCACGACCAGCACCACTCTCTTCTGATTCTTCTGACTCAGCTTCTGTACCGTCATCAGCAAATCCGTCATCATGGCTAGATAAATCTTTACCATATTCATTTTCTAATTCTTCTAAAGCTTCATTGAAAGATTCATCAGTAACAGTGTCATCACTTGGAGCCCAATCTGAATTTGACTCTGAACCCTCATCGATTGAATCATTGTTATCTGAACTGTCATTTGAAAAAGACTCTGTATTATCTTCGTTGTCTTCTTCGGGTTCATTCTCCTCAACCCACTCTTTTAATTCTTTAGATACTGTAAGAACATCGTTGAATGATTTACAGTTGAAAGCTTTTTTAACAAGAGGTAACTCTTCTTCTGAAAAAGGAACATCAACTAACTTACGAAGTTTAGCTTTGATATTGATTCTGTCGATAAGACCTCTATCTTCCATAGGTATCTCATCAAGTTTGAAAAAGTCTTTATTGTAAAGAGCAGTATATCCACCAACGAAAGAACGAATCAAGCCAGGATATTCTTTCTGAATCATTTTCTCAATACGAATATCTTCTACTACATTACAGACTGAAAAAGGAACACCTTTACATTTTTTCTTGAACCTTTCCATACAATCATGTGGAGTATTTAATGCGTGGGAAACTTCGTGACCAATGAACAAATCAAGTTCGTCATTACTCATGTTGTCCCAAAGTGGTAATCGAAGAACACGATTCTTAATATCGAAGGAGGCTGTCTCAAACTTACCTCTCTGAATCGTAATGTTTTCTTTTGAAAGTAATTTTGCCACCATTGATTTGACCTCGGTGGACATTAGTGTTTCTATCTTTGATTCTTTGTCAGTATCTCTATAACCCATAATATATTTCCCTTATCATCTACAGCTAAGATACCATGTAACTGCCAAAAAGTAAAGGCCTAATTTGCACGAAAAACCCCTTATATTTCGGGCATTTGCAAATTTACACTGTCGAAGTTGTAAGTGATTCAGTAGCAAGTGCTTACAAAAATAAGGGGTTCTTTTTGTGTCTTATGCTTCCCAAGAGCTACCTCTGTACTGGCCAGATGTAACTTTAGGTGCTGCCTCAACTTCTTGTGGGTTGTATGTTGTACCTCTATAAGAAGCGATGCTAGGTTTTACCACCGCTTGTTTAGAAGTTACAACTTCAGCCCCTCTGTATAATAGAGTGCCCATTGTATTCTCCTGTTTACGGTGCGTTCCTTCCTCACACTATGTGAGTACTTCCGCCCTTTCGGGTGAACGTATTAAATCTCTGTTGGTGCAGATGGAACACTTATTCCAAATGCTGTACAAGCTTCTTCTTTAGAAGCATAGTATGTAAATCCATCTATTGGATATGAGTAGTCAGCATGACTACTAACATAATATGTTTTCCCGTTGTGATGTATTTCAACCGCATCGGTTAAATAATTATTTTCGTATCTATAAAATGCTGCACTCATATTAATATGTATCTATAATATTGTCTCTACCTGAATTTCCTTTAATAGTTTTTAGTCTATCATTCCATTCTGATCCAGCTCTTTTTCTAAAATCATTTATCATTTCATGTTGAAAGCCATTACTATCGAAAACTCGATAAAAAAGTATATATCATAATATAGCTATTTATATAAGTTATAGTGTTAAACGATAGCCTAAAGTTAATTTATTTCTGGCAACTGATTCTGCGTCTTTATGAGGATTCATAGTAAAACCCATGAAGTTTAATTCAATAGCATGGTTTCTACTAATTGTATATGTATTATTCCATATAACAACACCAAGATAATCTTGTCGAGTAAGGCCCGTTCCGTTTCTGTCGTAGTCCTCAAGGTAATTACTTTCTGAGACAACTATTGCAGACATTGTTTCTAGTTTTGGTGTTATATTATATTTAACATTTATCATTGCTTTATATACGTCTTTTGAGTTCCAAAATGCTATTGACGAGTCGACTGTTTCGTAAGTTAAAGATAATCCAGTCATTAAATTTTTTGCTAGTTGGGAATTTAAAGATACTTTCCAAGATGGGCCCCAACCACCGCCGTCTGTTTCGTGATGGCCATCATCTCCTTGTAATACTGTTGTTGCATGGCCATACCAATAATCTAGTTGTAATATAGAAGAACCGCCGATTACATACATTAGACTATTATAAATATCTCCACCATAGAATCCACCACGATCATTTGTGTATTCATGATGAGCACCTTCTATTCCGTATGTCCAAAATAGTCTTCCTTGCCATACTTCATATAACTGATGTATATTAGCTGAGTATTGTTCAAAGTCTCCGTCTGTATACATATCACCAACTGCTAATAAGTTCTCTGACCATTCTTTTGTTTTACGGGTTAGTCCTAATACAGTTGAATGTTTTCTAGAATATGTATGTGAAAATTGTAAATCGGTTTGAGTTTGTTCCCAAGTTATATCTGAATCAATATCTATATCAGTTGGTTCTCTTTCTGATATAGTCCACTTGTGAGAAACATCTATCGTAGATTTAAAATTAGGTTTATATTGTAGTTTAGTAGTCCAATTATGAAATAACATTTGTTTGTTATCTATATCTCTCCAAACAAACTTTGGACTATACATTGTAGATAACATTTGTTTTTGACTAGCAGATAGAATAGCATCAATACTTACTATTTGTTCTACATAGTAAGAACCTGTTTCGTTACCTGCTGTACGAGTAAAGATATTATCATCATATCCTGGCCGAGTATGATTTTTAAGAATTATTAAATCGTTCAGTAATCCATGTGATGATGTAACTGACAACAAAAATACAAATAAACAAAAAAGCTTTTTCATAAATGGTCACCTAAATAATCTTCTTCCTACTAACAAACCTAATCCTGATATTGTAATTAAACTAACTGCTAACGGCTCAGGAATTGTAACCATGTTTATGTTTGCACCTTGTGGGCCAAATATAGATACAACACCTTCAATTTCTTCTTCGGGGTCGTATGTAGTAATGACTGCCCAATAAACATGGTCTTTCTTTATATTATATGTTAAATCAAATTGATAATCATTACCGCCATCATACCCATCGTCATCTTGCGCAATTAAATTCAATGATGGATTTGTTGGATTAAATACATCATCATAAAGATAGATATAAGTATCAGCAGCATACCATGGTGTTTGTTGAAATGCATTTGTATTATTCGAATAATCAAATGAATCATGTGAGATTATCGAAGTATTAGCTGCTCTCCAATCACCACCTGTGTCTACTGTAAAGTAAGCCAAGTTATAATAAAAAGTTTCATTGGTATTACCCCAGCCAGGGCGAAGAAAAGACAAAGCTGATTCTTCGATGTCAAATTCAAATGTTGTTATCAAATCACTGAAACATATTGTAGAACATAACAAAAGAAAACTAATTAGTTTTTTCATGTTATTTTCCTCTAGTAAATATTCCTTTGATAAATTTTAATCCTTCTCCGAGAGTAGCAAAGAACCTACCAACAGGTGAGTCTGGCGGAATAAACATTGCAAGTAGTGCAATCAATCCCACTAGAGCAATACCTGTATCAAGCATATTGTCCTTTATCATATCCCATATTACTTGTAAATGTATCATATTGGTGTTGCATCCCTATCTCCATTATCATAGCCAGGAGCATTTGGCCCAAGAATAGTTGACCAATCAATGGTATCATCTTCTTCTATTTCTTGTTCTATTTCTTCTTCTATCTGTTCGTTAAAAATTGTTTCATCGATCATAACTACTTCTTCGACTTCAAACAAATCTGAATCTACTTCTTCAATGTCCATCATGTAATCGTCGGGGTTATCAGCCATGTCTTGTAAAGCTACCTCAAAGTCATCTCTTGATATACCTGCTTCTTCTAATTGTTCATCTGATATACTATCAGAAGCTTCTATTACTTCATCGGATAATTCAATAGGTGGTAAATCATCTAAAGACTGAGGCTCATCCAATTCAGGTTCGTCAACTTCTTTGGGTTCATCAGGGGAGATTGCTGATGCAAACATGCTGAACAATCCACGTGATTCTTGCTGAGGTTCTGGCTCAGGTTCGGGTTCAGGTGCTGGTTCGTCTTCGACTTCTTCAACTTCAATCTCTTCAGGTTCATTAGGCTCTTCTGTTTCCTCTTCGTTATCTTCTTCATCTACTTTAAAAAAACTAAAGAATGACTTCTTTGGCTCCTCCTTAACTTCTTCTTCAGGTTCATCCGCTGTCGGTTCTTCCTCTGCCACTTCTTCGTCCCCAGCTTCTTCTTCGACCTCAGCTTCTTCTTGGACTTCCTCACTAGGCTCCTCTTCTTCATCGGCTTCTTCCTCTTCCTCTTCTTCATCGTCATCACCGAAAAGACCAAAGAAACCTTTCTTCTTTTTAGGTTCTTCTTCGGGTTCGTCAGAAGAGTCTTCAGATTCTTCTTCAGACTCCTCTTCATCAGATTCCTCATCTTCTTCTGTTACGGCTTTGTTCTCGTCTGACTTTTCATTTTTGTCTGTGTCTTCCGATTGTTCCGTATCTTCTGTTGATGTTTCGTTCTCTGATGTTGTGTCATCTGTAGTGCCTTCCGTTGAGGTTTCTTCGGAGTCTTCAGTCGGCTCCTCTCGAGCCTCTCCAACTTTAACTCCGATAAAGCTTGTAGTCTTTGGAATCTCTTGACCATAAAATGATGATTCGGGTGGCGGGGTAATTGTACCCGTAATAACTAGTTCCTCAATCATAGGTGTAACTTCATCTATCATTACATCTACGTTATCATATACAGAACTACCTTGGAAATAAACAGCAGATGACATAGCTATGACTCCAGCTGTTCCTAGTGATTGTAATTGAGCAATGGCAGCTCCGACTGTGGATATACCAGCAGTTGTGGCTGTAGTGGCAGCAGTTGTAGCTGCAGCAGTGGTGGCAGCAGTAGTAGCTAAACTTCCAGATCGGGTGATACTTCTGATGGTTCAACTTCATAATCAAATTCGGGATTTGTTTCTTTTAGAAGCACATAAGCAGCTTCACGAAGTTGATCATCTTCTTTTTGTTTCTTGTGATATAGATAAGCTATCGTCTTCTGTGCATCATTTAACGACAGCTCTTCCTTCTTTTTCTTTCCCTTTTTTGCCATAACCTAATTTCCCTAACTGTATTTAGGAAAAAAGGTCTTTTAAACGGTCAATGTTTTTGGTTTATACCAAGTAGGTGTAGGTCTATTTGTCCATACCATTTTAAAAGGTTTTTCGTGATAATATGTACGATAAGCCTTAATGGGGTCGGGGTCTTTACAATGTTCAAACATGGCTTGTCTAAACTCTGTCATTGGCCCTTGTGGGATATTTTCGGGTGGACGTAATAATCTACCACGAAGTAATTGATCTGTTTTGTGTACTCGTTTGTAACGATAGATGTATTCATCACAAAGAGCATTAAACAAATCCCAATGCCAAAAATAATTTTCTGATGACTCCATTGTCCAAAGAGTACACGGATGTTTCATGTGTACAGCTTTGTACAATAGATTCTCATCATATTCATTATCCATTTCCCAATACTTAACCATACGTTTACCCGACTTTGATGGTCGGATAGTTTCTGTACCGTCAAGTATACGATGGGCTGTGGATAACATTTGACCCGATTCGACAATCATTTTGACAACGTGTTTGTCACAATGTTCTTTAGCTGCTACCTTGGCTATTTTATCTAATACGAATATGTTCATTTATTTTTCTCTATATTTGTATGCTAATGTTACCATTGTTACTATTAGTATACTAAGTCCTAATATTAATATCAAGTCCATTTTTATCCTTTATATTTGAAGGGTTGGCAATGCTTCTTTTACTAACTCTTTTGTAATACTTGGATACAGTTCAGTTAGTTTTTTATCTTTCATTGCAATTAAAATTGGTCTATCATCTTCGGGAACAGAATTATATATCTTTAAAAATAATCCCTCTCTTGCCCATTGATGTTGTTTAAAATTTAATAATTTACCAAAACTTTTATACGGAACATCAGAAAACTTTATTTCTTTTTGCTCTTCGTCTTCGGGAGGTACGGGAGGTTCGGGTACATCACCCTCTGGCATTTTTAAATTAATACTATCATTAAACGAACCTTGTAATACAGTTGCAAATGGAAAACAATTTGCATTATCTTGTATTCTTTTTATTTTTGTTTTCTTTGTTTTTACTCTTTCTATTGAGTCAAATATTTCTGATATTGAATTCATTATATATTCTTTCTATGAAAATCACCCACAGATTCTACTAATAAATTAAGTCTATTTACAACTAAGTAATTAAGTGACTTCATGTTTGGTGTTGGTTTAATATTATTATATTTAATCATAATCTTATCTGTTACCTCTTTGGGTATTTCATCTAAGTTAATTACTTTATTATTTCTTTGAAAGTTTCTATATGCTTGAGATGGCATTACATTCTCTAGATTGTCATAATCATCTAACCATGTCTGTATTTTCTTTTTAGATAAAGGAGTTTGTTTCTTATCTTCATCTATAAACGTGTTATCAGCTGAGAGTACGTTAGGTACACCATCAGTGCTATCTCCTCTAAATATGTGTTCACGTAAGTAATTAATCGGGTCTTCATGAGTAATCATCTTTCTAGTAATTGGACTATACTGTTTAACATTATCATATTTATGTAATTGTATAAAATCTTTATCAGAGGATATAATCATTACGGGTTCATGTTTACCAAACTCTTGTGTCTCTTTGACTAGAGTAGCAATAATATCATCTGCCTCTACACCATATTCGTGTATTACATCAAATGGTAAATGTTCTGAAATCTCTTCTCTAACTTTTGTAAATGTTTGGAATATAGAATCCCAATCTTTATCTGACTCATCTCTTTTTGTTTTACGATGAGCTTTGTATTCGGGATAATAATCTTTACGCCAAGAACCACCATCACAACAGATAATCATGCGACCAAAATCATCTCGGTGTTTTACATTGTACATACGTAAAGAGTTTAAAATAAAGTGACGAATAAGACCTTCTTCTTCTCCACCGCCCCGTGCAAATAATGCACCCATTGCTATACCTGAATAATCTACTAATATCATTATGTTGCTATACTACCTCAATTTAGTGTAAATGTAAAGACTATTTTTTAATTAAATGATTAAGATGTTTTCTATGAATTTTACCACCAACAAATGCATTATAATATTCGTTAGGTTTAAGTAAGACATCATTATCTATTTGTTCTTTCATTTCGTAGTAAGACATTTCACCAAGTGTCTTACAAAGTCGAATGATTTTTCTTTTGAAACGCCACTCACCTGTATTTTCTACAAGTTGTTTAACTTCCTCACTCGAACCGTAATAGGATTTCCAATCGGATTCTTTGACAGAACGTCTTTTATTCTTTTTCCCTTTGAGAGGCGGACGTGTAACTTTAGTCCAAAACTTTTTCTTACCGATGTATTTCATTTTGGCTTCTGTATCGTATACCTCATAGACAAATCCAATATAATCTTCTATCATATTAGAATCAAAAGGTTTTTTATTATAAGTCCATTCACTCATTCAAATAATTTTTTATATCTCGTATAGTCGTTTATAATACCTTCATAAGGTTTATCTTGCATAAATATTTTTTCTATTTCTGCGTGTTCATGTTCGTTAGTGGGCCATTCATGTATGTTATCTTTATCAAACATAATAACAGTATAACTTTTCGTAAAACCTCTACGTCTTCTAATTACTACACTCATTTATATTTCTATTTCTCCTCCGCAGAATGGACAGAATTTTGGGTATCTATCAGACGGGTCATTATCTATATCTGATATACTTATTTCTGAAGAACTAATTGTATATCTCATTCCACAATGTGGACACTCTATAAAAAATTCTTCTTCCATTTTATCCCTCACAACTTGAACACGTTAATAAATTTCTACTTAATTCTTGAGCTGGATTAGTTCCTCTATGATAATACAGAGTTTTAACACCTAATTCCCAAGCCTCTATTAGTAGTTTATTTATGTCACGCGGTGGCGTTGAAGGATGTATCATAAGGTTTAAACTTTGTGATTGGTCAATATGTTTTTGTCTAGAAGCAGCTTGAATGATAATATCTTTTTGTGATATTTCACCAAATGTTTTAAATACTGCTTTTTCTTCTTCAGTTAAAAAGTCTAGGTGTTGTACTGAACCACCTTTGACTAAAATTGATTTCCATGTTGTTTTATTATTCTTATTATATCCTTCTAAAACTTCTTCTAGGTAAGGGTTCTTATATGTAAACTTACCTTTGGCTAAATCTTTAACAAAGTAATTAGAGTTCAATGGTTCAATACTTGGAGATACTTGTCCTAATATAAAACTAGATGAAGTAGTAGGAGCGATAGCCATAGTAGTTACATTTCTCATACCATAACCATCAAGTAAAGAAGGTTCTCCATATATCTCCGCCATCTCTTTAGATGCAGCTTGTGATTTCTTTTTAATTAGTTTGTGTATTTCTATATTGACCATGTTAGCTTCAAATGATTCAAAGGGTATCATCTTACTTTGTAGATATGAATGCCAACCTAGTACACCTATTCCCAGGGCTCGTTGAGTCTTGGCAAAGTGTAATGGTCTTTTCATAAATGGTATTAGTTCAGCCTTATTAATAAACTCTGTCATTACAGCATCAAGAAAGTATGTTAGTGTTTCAACTGCATCTGTGTCTTTCCATTCATCGTAGTGTAATAGATTCATAGATGATAAGTCACAAACAAATGATTCACCAATGCCAGTCGATAAACAAATTTCTGAACAAAGGTTTGAGTTATTGATACTGATCTTTTTATCTCTGTATACTTTTGGTGATTTTTTATTCACCGTATCACTAAACATAATATAAGGATAGCCTGACTCAAATCTTTTCTTGATTATCTTACCCCATATTCTACGTTTTTCCTTGTCACCATCAACCATTTCTTTCATCCACTTGTCACCAACTGTAACACCAAATGACATATTTTGTATTGGATGACCATCATCTCTAATTTGTAAAAACTCTTCTACATCGGGATGTTCTACGGGTAAGTAAGCTGCAAAAGAACCACGTCTTACGTTTGATTGTGATACTACATTAGTAACTACTTCGAATAGTTCCATGAAGTGAGGTGGGCCGTTTGAATTACCACCCGAAGATATAGTAGCTCCTCTTGGTCTTATTGCTCCAAAGTAAGCTGATGTACCACCACCCATCTTTGACATCATACCAACTTCTGATACTGTGTATAGAATCTCTTCCATTGTATCATCGATGTATGAACCGAAACAAGATATAGGTAGGCCTCGTTCTTTACCGAAGTTTGCCCATATAGGAGAAGCTAGTGAATACCAACCTCTTGACATATAGTCTTCGAACTTATCTCGAAAACCCTCTTTGTCTAAAATCTTTTGTGCTGCATCCCCGATTTGCCATATTCTGTTTTCGGGGGTCTCTCCCTCTTCGAGATAGCCTCTTTCTAAGAAGAGCCTACTATCTTTGTTTAACCAATAATATTTTTCTGTCATAATATAATTTATACTTAAAACAAATCATCTTCGTCGTATGATTTGTCATTCTTTGAATATTCTGTTGGACGTTTGTAGAAGAAGTCTGTTGCTGTATTACCAAGTACATCTTCATCAAACCACTCTGTTTTTTCTAGTAACTTAGGACACACATCATCATAGATTGGTTTGAATCCAATTTGTTCTAGACTTTCATTTAATCTGTTCTTAATAAAGTTCTTCATAATATCAGAAGTTAAATGTTCTGATTTATATCCGTTTACTGACCATTCAATAATTTTTGCTTCTGCTTCATATGCTTTTGCACATTGTGCTTGAATAAAAGATTCAAACTCTTCATCAAATATTTCGGGGTGTTCTTCTCGGATAGTATTAATTAGTTTGATACCAACCATTGCATGTATTAATTCTTCTTTGGAAGTATATGCTACTTGCTGTGCAGTATCTTTTAGAACATTTTTAAATCTATTAAAGTAATTGATAGTATAGAACTGTGAAAACAAAGAAACATTCTCAACATATAAAGTAAAGAGAATGAGTGAATAAACATATTGTTTCTTAGAATCTTTGTAGTATTTGTGATTATATTTACGGAGATACTTTACCCGATTACGTATGATTTCTAGTTCTAGATTCTTTTCGAAAATGTCTTCCATCTGTAGTACTTCAATCAGTCTTTCATAAGCATTATTATGAATCACCTCTACGTTTGCCATTACATACCCTAAGTCTGTAAGGCTGGGGTGTGGAAGATTCTGACCGAGTTTAGCCCAAAAAGTTTTAACCGCCACTTCGATTTGACCGATGGCGGATAAACAACGAACAACCATTTCTCTTTCTTGTGGTGTTAATGTTACTTTAAAGTCTTGTACATCAGCTTGAAAGTTGAACTCTTTATCAGTCCAAAATCCATTATGCATTGATTCTATAAATTGTGTTGCCCACGGATAGTGGTCAGGTTTACGCGATATTTGTTCTTCGAAAATGGTTGACATAAAATTACTCCTAAAATTGATATACTATTATACACTATTACAAAAAAAAGTAAAGACTATTGTGGAAAATTTCTTTTCAACACCTCGTGTTCTTTATCCTTTTTCTTCTTTCCTAACGGTCTATCAACATCAGGTACTGCAGCTGCAGTTGTTGGTTCTCCTTCTTCATCAATGTCTTCTGCAAATATTGCTTCAATGTCTTTACCTGCAATATAATCAGGTAACATACCTTCTAGGTCTATTTTACTGTGAAGTTCTTTAGGACTAAACTTGGAAAATATTTTATCCCACCCCACAAGAGTAGATTTTTTTCCTAGTCTTTTAATCTTTTTTGCAATCTGTTTAGAAGTAAGTTTATCTTTCTTTGAACCTACTTGTAATTCACTAATATCTTTATTTACAATTTCACTAATTGCTCTTCCTACACTTTTATATTCTTCGTAAGAATCTTCATGCATCTTCTAAATCCTCCTGTGTTACATATATCCTATTTTTTGTATTCGGATGATATACTTCAAACACAGGATAACCTAATATAGTTCCTATTGGTTCTACATCTTCAGTTGTTATTTGTGTTCCTTTTAATACTAGCTCATCACCGTTGATTGGTAATAACAGATTTTTATTTAAAGTATAACTACCTGATTTTAAACTCGTGATTTTATTTATACATATATCGTTTTCTACAAGACAATTTTCTAAATCAATTCCTGTTACCTCTTTTAACACCTTTTGAAGATCGTCATCCGACATTTGTGTATGATCTTTTATTAACCAAAGACCTGCAAGATAAGAAGAAATAGTAAGTTTACCGAACGGTAATTTGTTTAGAAGCCTTTTTAAATTAAATGCTAATTTATGAAATACAGTATATACGTCTTTTTCTTTATTGGTTTCAGGTTTTTTTAAGACTTTCCCATTTTGATCAATAAGTTTTTCTCGATAAGCACCTGTCTTTTTCCAATCCATAGTAAGAAGACGAAGAAATCTAATTGCAAAAGCAAGGTCTGCAGCTCTTGTAAATTCTTGTAATGTCTTCATACGTTTCTTAAAACCTTTATAATGTGTTTATCTAATGGCACTTCTGTGAACCAATGTGTTGGAAGATAATTTAGATAAACTAAAAAAGTTTTAAGAGCAGACTTCATATCATCATCAACCCTTAAAAACATCATTCTATTTGCTGCACTTATTTCAAACACATTATAGAATGATATAAGGTGATTCAATATTAATCGCTCTTTCAACTCATTCGTTTTTAAATATCTTCCGAGAAGACGTTTAATATACTTTATTCTATTAAAGTCTTCCCAAAATTCATCCGCACTGAGACACGCTGTATTTTTATAATTCTCAACTGCGTATTGTTTAATATTTTTTTCAGTGGGTAATAATATACTCATACCCTTTTATTTAGACTACTACTTCATTAAACCTTGAATAAATTTCTTCATATCAGGTGTATTCTTAAGTTTCATAGCTTTGATGATTTCCTCAGCTGACTTACCATCTTCGATGTGTCCGTGAAGTTCTTTCATCTTACCTTCTTTTAACTTAATTGCTTTACTAATCTGTTGGTTGACTTCAGATAGTTTAGTAGTCTCTTTCCAATTAGCTTCAAATGCTTCTTTAGATATAGGTTTAGACCCTTGAATACCATCTTCTTCATCTGAAGAAGTCTTAGCTGTTTTAGCATCACCTTTAGTATCTTGACCACCTTGTTTAGATGTTTTAACTTCAACATCTTTATCAGGTTTTGCAGCACCTTCAATACCGTCTTCTTCTTCCTCTTCTTTCATACCAAATTGCTTGTTATATTGAGAAAGAATTTTCATTGCAGTATCATCTAAAGTGTCTTTATCGTCCTTCATGTGACTTTCATTTTCGACAATTTTAACATCTTTAGCATAAACCTTTTCTTCGATGCCATGTTTGAATTCAACGTCATACCATTCAACAAACCCATTGTCATCAGGAATTGCATGTGAACCATGAACAGGTTTTCCTAAACCAAACTCAGGATGTTCAATGATAGTAGCACAATCGTGGTCTTTAGAGTGACACAAAGCACGTACTTCCTCATCACTAAAACCTTCCTTAACATCTTTATCAGGGTCTTTAGTACCTTTGATACCATCTTCTTCATCATCAATTTCTTCTTTTTTCATAGCTTTGCCAATGGCATCTCTACGTTTTTTAAGATACTCATCAGTGTCGTCTGTATCTCCGTCGTTATCAACGTCGTCGTCTTCTTGTCCAACGGGGTCAAGTTTAGCTTCTTTGACTTCTTTAGGGTCTTCAGCTTCTTCTTCCTCTCCATCTTTGATTTCAGGTTTACCAGCTATCTTTTCGATAGTTTCTTCGTCTCCTGCATCAATTACTGCCCCTTCTGCATCTTTTTCGAAACCGTCTTGTTCATCAGCTTTTCTAGTTTCGTATACTCCTAATGCAGAAAGAAGTTCATTAATATCTTCTGGCTCGTCTTCGTCTTCATCATGGGTTTTCATGTCGTTGATTTTATCTGCAACTTTTTGAGCCATAGTTACAGGAAATTTCTTTCCTCCAAATTCAAACTCTTCTTGGCCAGCTTTCTTTGCTGCAGCTGCAGCACCCATAAACTGAACAGATTCGTCTTTACTTAATTTAGTAACTAACTCATAGACACTAACTGATTCGTCAAGAATCTCACCTGCGACATCAGCTAGAGCCTCTATTCCTTGAATGTTTGTAAACATTATTTTTCTCCTATTGTATCATTGTTATTGTGCCGATGCCGGCAGTTATTATTGCAGCTACGACTATCCATCCTAACCGCACGATATTTGAAATTGTTGATTTAGATGTATTTACTGCTTCTTCTGCAGCATGTAATCTATCATCTATTTCATCTAATTTAGTATGAGCA
>LULE01000348.1_pt1 | contig 16574 bp, 25 predicted proteins | sample 728231 | NCBI WGS metagenome assembly LULE01 (sample SAMN03860297, study PRJNA289734) | marine metagenome | biome: seawater column; feature: ocean; material: water; isolation source: Red Sea water column Station 192 - depth 10m | place: Saudi Arabia: Red Sea | collected 2011-10-15 | depth 10 m | reverse complement strand
AGAGAACCACAGTATTGGGATAATCAATGCAGAAGATATATGGAAAAACAACAAGCAAATAAAAAGGCTGTAAAAAAGTCAGAAAAAGGTTAATATATTTATAAATCTTTCTTTTTTTTGTTATGGCAAAGGTTAAAGGTGATGTTGGGCAAGTCAAATTTGATGATGGTGGCTCTTCAGTTAACCCTGTATTAGGAACTACAAGCTGGTCAATGTCTATTACCAAAGACACTCAAGAAACAACAGTACAAGGTGACACTTTTAAACAGTTTGTTGGTGGTCTTATTGAAGGCGAAGGGAGTGCAGAACTTCTTTATGATGATTCAGCCTCTGGTGAAACTGCAACTTTTGTTGATGGTGTTTTGACTACTGGTGATCTTGGTACAGCATCTTTTGAACTTTTCCCAGACAGTTCAAGTGCTACAAAGAAAATATCATTTAATGGTATTATCACAAGTTTTGACCAAAGCTCAACTCTTGGTGAAGCAAACACAATCAGCATCACATTCAAGCCAACTGGAACTATAACTTCAGCAATCTAATTTATCCATTAAACAACCCCAAAATTTTATGGCAGAAAAACGCACCCTTGAAGTCCTCAGAGAGGCATTTGATTTAAGCAAAAGAAGAAAATTTGATATAAAAGATGATGATGGTAATGTTGTGACAAGTCTGTACTTTAAAGCCATAACAAGAGCAGACAGGGCAAGAGCTACACAGAGGGCTGGTAGTGATGATCCGTTAGTTGTCTCAACTCATATGCTTTGTCAATTAGCAGAAAAAGAAGATGGAACAAAAGCATTTCACCCTTCAGATTTTGCAAGTTTGCAAACTGATCTTCCAGAAAATGTATTGAATGAAATTGAATTATTTTTATTTGGTGTAAATCAGGAAGCGACTCTTGAAAACGCAAAGGAATCCTAAAGGGGGATAACTGGTTAAATTTTGAGTTTTTCCTTGCAACAGAATTAGGTTGTAAGACTAAGAGTTGATGCCAGTGGTGCGAACAGAGCATTAAATGGTGTTCAGCAGAAAACAAATGCCCTACAGAAGTCTTTTGGTGGCCTTAGAACAGCTATTGGTGGTATTGGTATAACTTTATTAGCAAGACAAGCTGTTACAACCTCTGCTAACTTTGACAAGCTTAATGTAAGACTTAAGCTTTTAACAAAAGCAAGTGGAAGTTTTGCAAAATCACAACAGATTGCGGCAGATGCACAGAAAGCATTTGGTTTAAGTGCAACTGAAGCTCTTGAGGGAGTAACAGATATTACAGCAAGATTAGCTCCACTAGGATCAAGTGTTGAGGATATAAGAACTGTATTTTTTGGTTTTAATACTGCAGCTAAATTAGCTGGTGCATCTGCAATAGAATCATCAAACGCATTTAGGCAGTTAGCACAGGCTCTTGGTTCTGGGAGGTTAGCTGGTGATGAATTTAGAAGCATATCGGAACAAGTGCCAACAGTTCTTGCACCAATAGCGGAAGAACTTGGCGTTACTATCGGGCAGCTTAAAAAATTGGCTGCTGATGGCAAACTAACAAGTGATGTTGTTTTAAGAGCTTTAGGAAGAATAGGAAACGAAGGAAGCGGATTTTTACAAGAATTATTGAAAAATGACCCTACTCAAGTATTTAAAAATTTTACAAATGCTACAGAAGATTTATCCAGAGCTTTTGGAACACAGTTAAGACCAGCTATCGAGGCTGTAACAAAGTCATTAACTGAGTTGACTATCAAAGCCAGTGAGTTTATTAATTCACCCATAGGACAAACTGCTTTCATATTTGCAGCAATAGCTTTTGCAGCTAAAGGGGTTTTGATAGCATTACCTTTAATTAGTACTGGTCTTTTAAAAGTAGCTGCTGCTGGTGGTGTGGCCACTATTGCTCTTAATGCAATTCCTTTTGTTGCTATCGCAACGGCTATAGGTGCTGTTGTTACACAATTGATAAAACAAAAAAGAGAACAAGACGCAGTTACTGAAGCAATAAAGAAAGGTGAAAAAGCACAGTTAAGAGCTTTAGAGTCTGATATTGGAATAAAAATGGCTAAAGAATTGGCAAAGATAAATAATACAAATGATAAAAGAACAATTGCAGCAGCAGAAAGAAGGCTTGCTTTACTACGTGAACAAATGATACCTATAAAAGAAAGATTAGATACAATAATTCAAGAAAATGCAGAATTAGAGAAAACAAACAAACTAAAACAACAGGCTATTGATAAAGATAAAAAATTAAAAGAACAGGCAGACAAGCTTAAGGAAAAATTTATGGAAATAGGAAAATCTGTTGAAGAGGGGATTGTTCAAAATTTAACTGATGCTGTAATGGGTACACAAACCTTAGGTCAGGCTGCTGTAAGTGTTCTTAACAATTTAAAAAGAAAACTTGTTGAACTTGCAATCCAACAAGCAGTTTCTGGTATTGGAAACTTTTTAGGCACAGCTTTAGGAAGTATCTTTGCTGGTGGTCTTGGTGGTGGTGCTAAAGGGTTAAACTCACAAGCTTTAGGAAAGCAAGCTTCAAGAATGACTGGTATTCCTATGAAATTGCCAGCGGGTTCATTTAGCATTACAAAAAGAGCTTCGGGTGGGCCTGTATCGGCTGGTGGTGCATTTTTGGTTGGTGAGAAAGGCCCTGAACTTTTGCAAATGGGTTCTAAGAGTGGCAATATAATCCCAAACAACGCATTGGGAGGAGATTCAATTAGCTGTTAGTGGCTCAGATGCTGATAGTAATGAGTTAGGCCAACAAATTGCAGTTGCGATACAATCAGAACTAATAAATCAAAAACGTGCTGGAGGTTTACTAGCATAATGGCAACCTTTCCCTCAATCACGCCTCAATATTCAACAAGAGAAACTGTAAAACAAGACAGTTTACGCATAAAGCTAGGCGATGGATATGAACAGCGAATAGTTTCTGGACTTCCAGCAAATAAAAGACTAATTACATTAAATTTGACTTTCAACGTCTCAACTACAGACGCTGATACAATAGATACTTTTTTAGATGCAAGATTTGACGATCAGGCAAACTTTGATTTTACCCCACCACATCACTCTTCAGCCCTTAAATTTGTTTGCAAAAGAAGATCAAGAACAGCAATTCTTAGCAATAGAGTTGTAATGAATCTAACATTTGACCAAGTGGCAGAACCTTAATGGCAATACCAGTTTCTGAATTACAAAAGCTGAATCCAAGTTCAAGAATAGAACTGTTTGTATTGGAACTTGTAGAGGGCTTGCATTATGCGTCAGGTAATCCATCAAGTGTTCCTACCACATTTAGATTTCATGCTGGTTCCAGTATGAACTCAAATGCAGAAATAGTGTGGCAAGGTAACTCATATCAAAGAGTACCTATAACATTTGAGGGTGCTGAATTTTCTGGCAGGGGTCAAATACCCCGACCAGTTTTAACAGTTGCAAATTTAGGAGGTATTACAAGAAGCGGCTCAGTAATTACAATGACTGACTTGTTGATTATTGTAAATTTAACAACACCACATAATGATTTAGCAGATGCAAAATTAACTCGCATAACAACGCTTGCAAGTGAACTTGACGCAGCTAATTTTCCTAGTAGTAGCAATCCATTTGGCACTCCATCGTCAAATGAGTTACCTCAAGAAATATTTTTTATTGATAGAAAAGTTACAGAATCAAGAGAATTTGTACAATTTGAACTTGTAGGAGAGTTGGATCAGGCAAATAAAAAACTACCTGCTAGACAGGTAACTAGAAATGAATTTGCTGGTGTAGGTACTTTTATTGATGGATAATAAATATTTTTGGAAACAAGATGCAATAGATCATGCAAAAGAGTGTGATCCAGAAGAGTCATGTGGTATTGTTGCAGTAAAAAATAATGAAGAGAAATATTATCCTTGTAAAAATATATCTAAAGAATTTAAAGCAGAATCTTTTGTCATAGACCCTTTAGATTGGGCTGAAGTAGAGGATTCTGTAGATAAAATTATTGGTATTGTTCACAGTCATCCGCAAAATGTTCTTGAGTTTTCGGAATCAGATAAATTTAGCTGTAAAGCAATAGATTTAGTTTTTTATCTCGTTTCGCCAAAATCAGATAAAATAGCAGTAATTAAACCTGAGGAAATCAATGCTTAAAAAAATAAAGGTTTATGGAACCCTTAGAAAATTTTTAGGTCAGGCAGAATTTGAAGTTGATTTGTATACACCAAGAGAAGCAATTAGTTTTTTGGTCTGTAATTTCAAAGGGATTGAGGAACACATGGCAAAGCAGTTTTACACAATACAAGTAGGAGCAAGAGTAATAACTGAAGACTTATTGAATTTTAGAACAGAAGATGATATTAAAATTATTCCTGTTGTTCATGGAAATTTCTTACAAATTTTATTGGGTGCTGGTGCTTTATTTGGTGCAAGTGCAATAACGGCTGGAACTTTTCTAGGAAGTACATTACTTGTAACATCTTTACAAGCGATTGGGGCAACTCTGCTTATTGATGGCGTTACAAGTATGTTGACACCACAAATAAATACATCCGCAGTTTCAGGACTAGACAGTTTAGATCCTTCAGCTTTAGCTTCAAATTACTCATTCACAGGGCTGACTAATATCAGTAATGCGGGTGTTCCAGTGAATTTGGTATATGGTGAAATCTTGGTCGGCTCTATTGTGGTATCTAATGGAGTTGATACAGTGCAAGTAGAGGGAACTAACTAATGTTAGCTGTTAAAGGCATAGGACAAGTTGCTAAGGAATTAATAAACCCAGACTTACCCGCAGATGCACTTTCTTCAAAGCAGTTTAATACGATAGTGGAAGCCGTGGGTGAGGGAGAACTGGAGGGCAGTGCAACAGCATCTAAGGCTGGTATAACCGATAAGACATCAACTGCATACTTCAATGCTTTTAAAAAAGATATATTCCTCAATGGAACACAAGTCTTACAGGAGGCTGCAAGCAACACTGCCCCAGAAGATAGTGATTTTAACTTCAAAGATGTAGGTTTTGATTTTAGACTTGGAACTGCTAACCAGACATTTATTGAAGGAATCTCAAATATTGAAACTGAAAGTGTTATCGGAACAACTGTAACAACATCTACCCCTGTCACTCATACAGTTTCTGCAAGCAATATAAATGCTGTAAGGGTAACTCTAAGATTTCCCTCGTTGCAAAAGTTTGAAAACAATGGTGACATAAATGGAGTAGAAGTTAATTTATTAATTAAAACTATAGAAAATGATGGTACAACAACCACAGTGATAAATGACACTGTAAAAGGAAGATCAACTAATGCGTATTTTAGAGATTATATTGTAAACCTTAAATCAACAACATCTTTCCCTGTTGCAATTAGAGTTGAAAGGGTCACAGCAGACAGTTCAGATGCAACATTAATAAATGCGTTCCAATTTCAACAAGCCACTAATATTATTTTTGAACAAAACGCATATCCTAATACGGCTCATGTTGCTTTAAGGTTCAATGCTGAACAGTTTCCAAGGGTTCCCAAAAGGGTGTTTAGGCTAAGAGGCCGCAAGATCAAGATACCGCACAACGCAACTGTAGACTTGCAGACGGGTGCTATTTCTTACGCTGGTACATTCAACGGAACTTTTAAAACAGATAAAGAGTGGACAACAGATCCAGCCTGGATACTTTATGACTTGCTGACAGATACAAGAGCGGGCTGTGGTATTGCTGAATCTAATCTTGATAAGTTTAGTTTTAAAACAGTTAGTGAATATTGCGGAGAGTCAGTAGATGCTGGTAATGGTGACGGCTCTACTGAGCCAAGATTTAGCTGTAATGTGAACATCACACAGCAACGTGAAGCATTTGATTTGATTAATTCACTTTGCTCTGTCATGAGAGTGATGCCTTTTTATTCTGCTGGTGGAATTGCAATATCTCAAGATGCACCAAAAACAGCATCATATATTTTTACTAATGCAAATGTAACTGAAGAGGGGTTTTTATATGCTGGATCAAGTTTAAAAACAAGACATACAGTAATTAATGTCAGTTATTTTGATATGACAACTCAAGAAATAGATGTTGAAACTGTCGAGGCTGATTCTGCTACTCAGACCAAATATGGAATCGTTGTTAAAAACATACAAGCTTTTGCCACAACCAGCCGTAATCAGGCAAGAAGATTAGGCCGTTGGTTTTTATATAATGAACAAAATTCTGGAGAGACTTGTTCTTTTTCAACAACAGCGGCTGCTGGTGTATTAGTTCGGTGTGGTGATGTTATAGAAATATCAGACAGACTTAAGGCTGGTGTAAGGCGTGGAGGTTTGCTTAAAAGCGTTACCAGCACTACAGTTGTCGTCTTAGATGATTCTAACAACACTGATATTCCAAGTCTTGGAGACAGCCCAACAATTTCGATAATTTTACCGGATGGCTCTTTAGAAGAAAAGACAATAAGTGCCATATCAGGAACAACCATAACTGTATCATCTGCTTTCAGTACAGCACCAAATCAACACGCCCCATACATTTTAGAAACAACCGATTTACAAACAACGACATGGAGAGTTATTAATGTTAAAGAAAATAATGATAAAACTTTTTCAATAACGGCTTTATCACACGATTCTGGTAAATATGCCTTTGTAGAAGATGGCACAGCTTTACCGACAAGAAATACAACAATACTTACAAAAATTTTAACTCCACCTGAAGGCTTGAGAGTAGATGAAAAAATTGTCACTATTAACAATAAGGCAGTATCAAAACTAATTCTTGATTGGCAAACGCAGTCAGGTGCGAGTAAATACGAGGTTCAATATAGATTTGCTAATGGTGATTTTAAAAAAATTGAAACTCTTTCAAGTGATGCTGAAATTTTCAACACAGATGCTGGTGAATATCAAATTAGAGTGTTCAGTTTTAATGCTCTTGGTCAGCCATCAAGACAACCAGCAACACTTACATTTAATGCTGTTGGTAAAACAGCACCACCCTCGGATATAACAAATCTTACTTATGAACCAATATCTGATAAAGAGATAAGACTTAGATGGGATGCTGTTCCAGACCAAGATGTTCGTGCAGGCGGTCGTATTCATGTACGTCACAGCCCCAAAACGGACGGAAGCGGTACTTTTCAAGATGCAACAGATTTAGTCTTTGCATTAAGTGGAGCATCAACAGAAAAGGTTGTTCCATTATTGGAGGGTGAATATATACTAAAAACCCAAGATGATGGTGACAGATTCAGCACAGGAGAAACTTCACTAGTTATTGATCTACCAGAGGCACAACCAAAATTATTAGTACATACAAGAAGAGAAGATCAAGATAGTCCAGCATTTCAGGGGGCAAAGACTAATATTGGATTTGATTCTGGTACAGGATCAATAAGTTTGGCTGGTACAGGTAATTTTGATGATAGTACAGATATTGATTCTGAAACCTCTATTGATGATTTAGGTGGAGTAGCAACTACTGGTACATATTTATTTAACGAAGCTTTGGATTTAGGTGCAGTATTTAGTCTTGATTTAAGAAAACTTATTCAAACAGATTCTGTATATTCTTCTGATTTGATTGATTCAGTAACAGATATTGATGCGAGACAGGATTTTGATGGTGCTTCAAGTGTTGATACAAATGCAGAAGTTTTTGTTCAAGCATCACAGGATGGCACTAGTTATGGATCATTTCAAAAATTTGCAAATGGAACTTTTAAAGGTAGAAAATTTAAATTTAAATGTGTATTAACAACACAAGATACAAACCAGGATATAAGAGTTAGTCAGCTTGGATATTTTGCAGAATTTCAAAGGAGAACAGAACAAAGCACAACAACTATTGCTTCAGGGGCAGGGGCAAAGTCGATAACCTTTAATTCACCTTTTTTTACGGGTACTAGTGCATTATTAGGTGCAAACTCTAACCCGCCAGCAATAGGAATTACTGCTTTTAATATGGCCTCTGGTGATTTCTTCGAGCTTTCAAGCATCACTGGTAGCGGATTCACTGTACACTTCAAAGATAGTTCTGGTAGTTCTGTGGATCGAAACTTTAACTTTACTGCCATCGGTTTTGGTAAAGGTTAATTTTTAGGATATACTAAAAAAAAATAGTTATCTGTTATGTCTAGAGTTGATAGTACAGGTGGTACAGGTTTTACAGTTGATAATGGTACTGGTCTTGTAGTTAGAACAAAAATAAATCAAATAGCGGCAGCGTTATCTACCTTAAATCAAGGCTCTGGTGATCCATCTGTAGGTGTAGCAGCTTATGTTCCTCATATTGATGGCAATACCTTAAAAATTAGAAATGCAGCTAATGATGCTTTTGTTACTTTAGGTGATGTTAGTGCCACAAATTTCGGTCATGCGGGATTATCGGCAGCAAATACTTTTACCTCAACAAATATATTCCAGGAAGATGTAACATTTACAGGAGCAAGTGCAAATATTGTTTTTGATAAAAGTGCTGATGATTTGATATTCAACGATAACGCAAAAGCTGTTTTTGGAACAAGTTCAGATGGTCTTGAAATATTTCATGATGCAAGCGATAGTATTATTAATGATAATGGAACAGGATCTTTAAAATTACAGCTTGGAGGCTCGACTAAAGCTGAAATAGTTTCTGGTGGACTTACAGTTACAGGAACATTAACAGCTACAACACTTGCGGGAACTTTATCAACTGCGGCTCAAACAAATATAACTTCTCTTGGAACTCTTACAGGTTTGACGCTTAGTGGAGATATGACTTTTACAGGAGATAGTGCAAATGTGGTATTTGATAAATCAGATTCAGCACTTGAGTTTGCTGATAATGCAAAGGCAATATTTGGAACTGGTTCGGATTTAGAAATATATCACGATGCAAGTGATTCAATTATTTTTGAAAATGGAACTGGAGTTTTAAAATTAGCTACTGCTGGTGCTTCGGTTGACATTGTTAAAGGCTCAGATGCTTCAGAAACAATGGCAAAATTTATTATTAATGGTGCTTGCGAACTTTATCACGACAACACATTAGCCCTCACTACAATTTCAAATGCTGGAATCAAAATTTCTACACACGCAGCCTCAGACGTAGTTGCCCTTACTGACGGATCAACAATAACTGTTGATTTTAGAACTGGCACACATTTTTCTGTAACACTTGGAGGTAATAGGACTTTTGGTGATCCAAACAGCACAGGTGACGCTGTTGGAAGTAGTGGAAGTATATTTATAACTCAAGATGGCACAGGCTCCCGTACAGCTTCATTTCATGCCGATTATAAATTTGCTGGTGGTACTGCCCCAACATTATCAACAGCAGCTAACGCAGTAGATAGATTAGATTATGTTGTTAAAGCAGCAAACGTGGTTCATGCTGTTGTTACTTTAGACGTTAAATAAATGGCGTTATTGCACCCTATTTTACTTGGAGCTTCTGGCAGTGCTGATGCTGATTTTACATTAGAACGTAGTTTAAGATTCAATTCTGGCGATAGCCCACATTTAACAAGAACACCTAGTAGTGCCGGTAATAGAAGAACATTCACATTATCTGTATGGATTAAAAGAACTGTATTTGAAACAGATCAAGCGATTTTTGATGCACAGGTTAGCTCTGGTAATCAGGCGACAATAAGATTTTCTGATGAAGGATCAAATGATGATGAATTTAATATTTTTTATTACGATGGAAGTAGTTTTGTTTTTCAAGTAGTCGCTATTGATGAATTTAGAGATCCTACAGCTTGGTATCATTTTGTAATTGCTTTTGATACTACACAATCGACCGATTCAGACAGGGTAAAAATATATAAAAACGGAACGCAAATAACACGAATAGCAGGTAATGCAACTTATCCAAGTCAAAATTACCAAACACCATTTAATAATACGAATTTACATACAATAGGAAGAAATGGTACTGCAAGTAATTTTTTGGATGGCTATATGGCTGAAATGAATTTTATTGATGGACAGCAACTGACACCAAGTTCATTTGCAGAAACAGACCCTGTTACTGGTCAATATAATCCTATAAAATATACAGGAAGTTATGGAACAAATGGTTTTAGATTAAATTTTGAAGATAATTCTGGAACGACTGCAACCACGTTAGGCAAAGATTCAAGTGGAAATGGTAACAATTATACGCCTAGCGGATTTTCAGTGACTGCTGGACAAGGTAATGATTCTTTAGAAGACACACCTTTACTAAATTATCCAGTTTTAAATCCTCACCAAACAAGAGATCCTGATAGATTAAGTAATGGAAATTTAGATATTGATTTTTCTGATAGTGATGACAACGCTGCCTCTGTTGCAACATTTCCTATGATCTCAGGTAAATATTATTTTGAGGTGTTAATAAGATCAGACAGCAGTGCAGCAGGTAACACTATATTAGGTGTTTCTCCTGTTTCATATATGGAATTAGTAAGGGCTAGTACAGATAATGCTTGGCCAGGAAAAGATACTGACAGCGGTGTAGGTTTAGAGGGAAGCGGTGATGTATATGTTGATGGATCAAGTCAAAGTTATGCAACAAGTTTCACAACTAATGACATCATTGGGGTTGCTGTAGATTGTGATAATGCAAAAGTTGCTTTTGCAAAAAATGGTCAATGGAAAGGTAGTAGCACTACATGGAATAGTAGTGTTCCTTTTTCATTTAGTAAAGTTTCAATTGATGGAACTAAACCTTATGTTTTTGCAGTTGCTGATACCTCAGGTTCAAAAGATCCTAAATTTACAGTCAATTTTGGTCAACGTGCTTTTTCACACAGCATACCTAATGGATATTCAAAATTAAATTCAGCAAACTTACCCGACCCAACAATAACTTTTCCTAATTTACACTTTGATGCTTTTACCTATACAGGTAATGGAGGTTCAAAATCTATAACCGACTTTCAGTTTGCACCTGATTTTACATGGATTAAAAATACTGATATATCGTCTGGTCATAAGTTAATTGATACAGTAAGAGGAGCGGGTTTAGGATTAGGTACAAGCACTACAAATGCTGAAGTTGATAATTCTGACAAATTTACAGCTTTTACAAGTAATGGTTTTACATTAAATACTGACGATAATAATTTCAACAGTAATGGAAATGAATATGTTGTTTGGGGGTGGAACGCTGGTGGCTCAACAGTAACAAATTCTACTGGATCTATTTCTGCACAACAAAGAGTAAATACAACTTGTGGATTTTCAATATCTTCTTATACAGGAAACAATAGTAATGGAGCAACAGTTGGACATGGATTAGGTATAAAACCAGATATGATAATAATAAAAAGAAGAGATTCCGCTGATAATTGGATGTTCTACCACAATAGTTTGAATAGCGGTTCAAATCCAGAGCAATATTATATGGAAATAAATAGTAATGGCGCAAGAGTGAATGCAGCTACGATGATGAATAATACAGCACCTACAAGTTCGGTATTTAGTTTGAGAAATGATCCTTCAGTAAATGGTAGTGGAGCTACTTATATAGCTTATTGTTTTGCAGAAATATCTCAATTTAGTCAGTTTGGACGCTATATCGGAAATTCAAGTAGTGATGGGCCATTTATACATACAGGATTCAGGCCAGCTTACGTTCTTGTAAAAAAAGAAAGTGCAAGTTCTGGTAACTGGTCGGTTTATGATAAAGCAAGATCACCAAACAATCCAGGTCGAATTATTTTTCCTAACCTTAATAATGCAAATGGTAGTAGTACCTTAGCAGTTGATATGTATGCTAATGGTTTTAAGTTAAGAACAAGTAGTAGTAATAGAAACGCAAATGATGAAAATCATATATATTATGCTTTTGCAGAAATTCCTTTTAAATATGCGAGAGCAAGGTAATATATAAATATGGCTTTTAAATTAGACGGAAATCCACTTGCACTTGATGTTCCCTTTACAGTTGGAACAGGAGAAAATGCTATAAATTACCCCGCTAACTGGTTAAGATTATCTACAGCGGAAGAAAAGACAGCCCTTGGTATTACTGAGGTAGCTGATGATCCAGTTTTTGATACACGTTTTTACAAAGGTGATGGAACTGCGAAAGAGCTTGATGATAAGACAGAAACAATAGACGGAGTAGAAGTAAAAACTTTAGGTGTAAAATCTGAATTAAAAGAAAAAGAAAAGATAACAGCCGGTAAATTATTAGCAAAGTATGATTGGTATGTTGTGAGAAAATCTGAAAAAGGAACTGCAATACCCACAGCAATCAGTACATATCGTGATGGAGTCCGAACAGCTTGTGATACAAGAGAAACAGAAATTGATAATTGCGCTACTACTTCAGCATTAGTCACTTTATATGGATTCACAGTAAAAGATGGTGTAAACACCCCAAACATGACACAATATCCTTTAGATCCTAATGATACATTATGAATTTAAATGAAAGAAAAAAACAACTTATAAAAGAAAATCAAGAGGCAATAACTGAATATGAAAAAGCTGTTCAAGCTGCAAATGCGTTTAAAGCAAAAGCATTTTCTTGTCAGGAAAGACTAAAAGAAATAGAAATGCTACTTGTAGAATCAGAACAGAAACTCAGTTAAGTTTTTCTTGCATCTGTCTTGTCATTAACCCCATCGTGACGTAGAGAGGAGATAGAGCTACAATAAGCAATAATACAAGCACACTTGTAAAAGATAGTGCTTTCAAAATTACAAATTTAATCATGTTTCAAAAAATTGCTAATATTTTATCAATTATCTCATTTTTAATGGTTTCAACAATGTCTGTTGGAGCTTTTCTTGCGATTCGTTATATGCAAAGCCCTGAGTTTGAAAGGACACTTAAAAATAAAATTATGGGAAGTTTAGAAGATAAACTACCAGATGTGATGGGAGATAAGATACCAAGTCTCACAGGGCCATCTTTACCGATACCATCAAAGAAAATTGGTCTATGAAATGTTATTGGTGTGATAGCAAATTAATTTGGGGTGGTGACATTGATATAGATGAGTCTATGCCAACTTATCCTGAGTATTCTGTTATGACTAATTTGTCTTGTTCTAAATGTTTTGCAGAAGTAGAAGTGTTAAAGAAAAGAGATGCCTTTGATTAATGATTTTTGGATTTATAAAAAAGCTAGTCAAATATTACATAGATAAATTAATACATTGGATGCGTATGACTAAATTTAATTTAGAGCTAGATAACGACATAAAAAAATATCACGAAGAATTAGATAAAAAGATTAAAAAACCAAAAATTGTAGAAAAAGGTACTTTTGGAGAAGATGGTTGGTCTATTTCTTTAGGAGATATAGAAGATGGAAATCCCAAGAATTGAAATACCACAGATAAAGATTAAAGAAATTTTCATTCCCAGAACAAGAACATGGGAACAATATCCAACAACTTTAGATATTATTGATAAACCAAAGATTGACTATCCTGTTGTAAGCTATCCAACATTTGAGGCTTTACAATATAATCCTGATAAATTTATCCCAACAGACCCAGTAAAACAGCCAGAACAACCACAACCAGAAATTCCACAGCCGCCAGAATACAAACCTAAAGCTAAAAAAGATAAAGAGTTCTTTGTCAAATGCCCTAATGAAGATAATATTCCAGTAGGAAGCTACCCTAATGATTTGAAGCTACAAGTCGTTATAGGTCATTCTGTAAAAAATGGTAAGTGTTATGAAATCTACAGAGATTCAACCTTTATTGAGAAATGGATACCTAGCACTCCTATTCTTGTTAACACTTCAATTATTGCTGTTACTGCGGCTTCAAGTCCTATCATAGCCAATTTACTTAAAAACCTTATCAAAACAGCCATAAAGAAACTGAGCAAAAAGAAGGATAAATCAAAGGCACAAACATAAGCAAGCAAAATTACAAGCCCCTTACAGGCGATTCTGAGTGGACTTAATTTACTTATTTAGCTCAATTTTGTGTGTATGAGGGATAACTTGGTTCATTTTGGGTTTACTTACAATATCTGAGCAAAGATCAAAATATTCAGAATCTGGAGAATATTCAGCACCGCTAACTCTCAGTTCATGGCAGTTTTTCAATCTAGCCAATTCGTAATTCAACCTGGCTGTCGATAACTGTTGCCGCATTATCTTTTCTTGAGTGGTCGCACTTTTGAGGCAAGCATTTTGAAAACGCTTATCAAGTGGGACGGATATTGTAGCTGCTATCCCAAAATTCAAGGAAGTAGAGTCTTTATTGCCGCTGTAGTTTTCTCTGTAGTAGAGAATCTCACCAGCATTTGTGAGGTTGCCATCTGAGTCTGTTGCTTCGTTGTAGACAGGCGTATGAAAAATGTAGTCCTGAGGACGCTTTATTGCAACCGAAGTTGTGGCGAATGGGCTGATTGATAGTGTAGCTCCAGAACATTGAATACCATTGCCATAAGAATTTTCTGTCATAGGGCCTGTAAGCACCTGAGTGGCAAAGTTTGACACACTAGATGATGTATTGCTTTGTGGATTCGCTATTGTACTCTGATTTGCATAACTAGGTAAACAAGAAAAAAGAGTTATTAGTTGGAAAATATAATAGTAGTATCTGTTACCACCTCTGATGTTACCTGTCTTGTTATATCTATCACGCTTTCTAATGAAGGGCCTTTGTAAAACTCTGAAAATTGAAAAGCACCTTGACCTGTTTGTTGCCATTGAGGTTTTTGATCCATATTCAAGCCTGTCCATTCGTAGGTAGTTCCATTGATGGTTTCTGTCACTGTGGCATTTGGCATAGATATTGAATCACAGTTGCCGCATGAGATACCAGAACCAGTGACACTGTAGGTATAACCTGAATTGTAGCGAACTTCTCGGATATTTTCTGTGAGATTATTAGTGGTGACAGATCGACTTGTAGATGTGGCACTGTTAAAGTTTGGCACTACAGTTTGAGCATAAGCTGGACTAACAAAAAATATAATCGGCAGATATTTCCACATTAATCAACAGTTAAGTCTGTAACGAATTGACCTGTTAGAACAACCCCTGTTCCTGTTCCAGCAGAAAGTGTCATTGTGTGATTATCTAATGAAACGGCTGCTGTACCTACTGAGCCAGCACTTGTGGAAGTAAGGTCACTAAAATTGCTTACTGTCCCTACTGTTGGTGCTGACCCAGAAGTAGCGTCCCCTTCGAGGTAACTGGTACTGAATGAAAAAGCCTCGCCGCTAGTTGCTTGGGTAACAGAACTAGGAAAGCTTATTGCTGGTGTTCCTGATGTGACAGAACCAAACCCACCAATAGTTGCTGCTGAGTTTGAGTCTGTTGTAGTTATATTATTTCCACTGATGCTATAGCTTGAGCCAATTTTGTCGGCTGAAGTTGCTGCTGATAGACTCTCTAGCTTTACGCTTGAAGTTATCGAGTGTTGAATGTCACAGTAGGCCGCAGTTGGAACACAGAGGGCGGCAAGTAGTAAGAGCTTTTTCATTTGATACCAACTTTAGTATTCTTATTATCTACTATAACTGGTTTTTTTTGGTTGCCATTCTTACCTTTGACAGATATGCCATAGCTGCTTGCTATGTTCCCCACAAGGCCAGCCGCAAAAGTGTCAAGCCTTATCTTTTCCATGTATCCAAGAGTCATAACGGATAAACTCCACCCAAGAATAATAAATCGGACAAAATGGCCAATATAATCTGGACTGTCCTTTTCTTCTTCTTCCATCAGATTAAGGTTTCTTGTTTAATACTGGTATTTTAGCTATGTTTGGAAAAACAAACAAATCATGTCTAAATTTCTAATCAATCTATTTATCAGGTTCGGAAAATCGGAATCAGTGCGTAAAGGGCTAATTCTCATGCTTAAATCGGCTGCTGAGAAATCCGATAATGACGTTGACGATGCCATAGTTAAGATGATTGAAGAAAAATTATTTCCAGTAAAATGAAAATAACTAAATTTCTCAACATAAACATAGAACCAGCACCTCCAGAACTGGAACTGGAGATTGAAATGCAGTGTAGAGAAATAATGAAAGCTGATGATCTGGTTGATATAAAAAGATATTGCACTCATCTCGTCAGAAAAAAATTTGATCAGGATATTTTTATGGCCTCATTATTGAACAGATTAATAGAACTGGAAGCAAATCGTGTGGTAGTAGAAATGAGGCAAAGAAAACCTAAGAATCCTTTGAAACGCTTTTTTCGTATTCCTTAAGTTCTTCTGGTTTAAAATTCTTTACGAGTAGTTTTGGTATTTTATCAATCTCATAATTATATTTAAGGATTGCTGTCTTTATATGTTCTGAAACCCAAGTGCCGCTGTTGGCAGCTAATTCTGCTTTATTTCTTGAGTTAATATTTATCCTATGTTCTATTCCCTTCAGTTGTATATCAAGTAAATTTTTTTGTAGGTTTTTTATTCTTATCTCCTTCAGCTTTCTAAGTTTTAAAGAATCACTCATTTTCCAGTTCCACTATCCTTTTCTTTATAGCATCATATCTTACACAATATTCCTTGGTCTCCATATTCTCAAACCAGTATTGTTTCTGTAATTCTGCAAGCTGGTCATAATAATTTTTGATAAGGTCTTTATTTTTCATGTAATTGATATTTGGTAATCAATGCCTCTATAACATCTT
>LULE01001230.1_pt1 | contig 16665 bp, 18 predicted proteins | sample 728231 | NCBI WGS metagenome assembly LULE01 (sample SAMN03860297, study PRJNA289734) | marine metagenome | biome: seawater column; feature: ocean; material: water; isolation source: Red Sea water column Station 192 - depth 10m | place: Saudi Arabia: Red Sea | collected 2011-10-15 | depth 10 m | reverse complement strand
TAAAGAAACTGGTATTCAAATAAATAACTAAAATATTAATTTACTTTTATCAAATTTAATGATTTGACCTTTAAACAATGAGTCAAAATTCTTATCTATATGCCTTTAGTGTAGTTTTTCTTGCTGGAATTTTTTGGAGTTTTGGAGCGTTGACCGTTAGATATATGGTAGATGGCCATCAATATGTTTTTCAATATTTATTTTATAGAGGCTTAACTATTTCAATTATACTTATTATATATTTATTTTTTCGGGAAGGTTTTGGTTTTTATAAAAATTTTCTCAAAATAGGAATACCATCTATACTTGGAGGTTTATTTCTAGCAACAGCTTTTACTGGATTCATTTTTTCTATTACTATGACTACGGCTGCCGTAACATTATTTATGTTAGCAGCGATGCCTTTTATTGCAGCCATTGTTGGTTATTTTGTTCTTGGCGAAATACTAAAAAGATCAACATTAATTGCAATGGTTGTAGCATTTATAGGTGTGTGCGTAATGATTATAAATGACAGTATTTCTGGAACTGCTTTAGGTGCAATAATAGGATTTATTTCTGCAACTGGTTTTGCATTATACACGGTAACAATAAGATGGAAACCTGAAACACCAAAATTCACAACAGTTGTTTTAGCGGGAATATTTTGTACAATATTTGCGTTCTTTATTTTAGGCTTCTCTTTTGAACCTTTTATTCTGATGCCTGAAATAAATAGTTATTTGAGTATACTTCATGGAATAATTGTTGCAGCCGGCTTAATACTTTACAGTCTTGGAGCAAAATACTTACCCTCAGCTGAGCTAGCACTTTTATCTTTAATGGAAGTTGTTGGAGGAGTTCTGTGGGTTTGGCTTCCTATTTTTGGAATTAATGAAGTACCAAGTACAACTGTAATAATTGGAGGTTTCATAATAACTTTAGCTGTAGTTTATTATGGTTTTGCTGCTAGGCAGATTGATATCAATATTAAAACTTAAATATTTGCTGTAACTTTATTAATATTTTTTCTTGGTAAATTATTTTTAGACCAAACTGTATCAAGAGCCTTAATCATTTTTTCGATATGCTCTTTTCTATGTTTTGGGGTAACAGTTATTCTTAGTCTTTCTAAACCTTTTGGTACAGTTGGGTAAAAAATTGGTTGTGCATAAATACCATGATCATCAATTAAATCTTTAGACACTTTTTTGCATAAAAAAGGATCATTAATTAATACTGCTACAATATGAGAATTTGTATCCAAATAAGGGATTGCTAAGGAATCTAAATTTTCTCTTATTAAAGCTGCATTTTCTTTTATTCTTATTCTTAGTTGTTCTGCCAGAGAAACAATATCTATTGCTTTAGCTGCTCCTGCAGCAATTGATGGGCAGATTGAAGTTGTAAAAATAAAACCTGGAGCGAAACTTCTAATGTAATCAATTATTTCTGAACTAGCTGCAATATAACCTCCCATTTGACCATATGCTTTTGCTAAAGTTCCATTAATAATATCTATTTTATCTTCAACTCCCATTTCTACTGCAATACCTTTACCTTCTTCACCGTAAAGTCCAACTGAATGAACTTCATCCAGATATGTCATACAGTTATATTTTTTTGCTAACTCTACAATTTTAACTATAGGCGATCTTATACCTTCCATAGAGTATAAACTTTCAAAAACGATTAACTTAGGATTATCTACATTTGACTCTTTTAGTAACTGTTCTAAATGATCAATGTCATTGTGTTTAAATATATGACACTTAGCTCCACTATTCTTAATACCTTGTATTAAAGATGCGTGATTTAATTCATCAGAAAATATCTCAATATCTTTAATTTTTTTTCCTAAAGTCCATAAAGTAGATTGGTTTGCTGTATAAGCAGAAGCAAAAACTAATGCCGCCTCTTTATTATGAACATTTGCCAGTTTTTTTTCAAGTTCAGTATGATAGGTTGATGTACCAGAAATATTTCTTGTTCCACCTGAACCTGATCCATATTCAAGTAGTGTTTTTACAATTTCATTTACTACCTCTGGATGCTGACTCATGTTTAGATAGTCATTAGAGCACCAAACCTCAACTTCTCTTTCTTTGTTTTTAAAACTTTCATCTGCATTTGGAAAACTTTTTATAGGTCTGTCTATGTTTCTAAAGTCCCTATAAAGACCTTGATCTTTTAAATTTTTTAATTCAGTTTCAAAAAAATTTTTATATTGCATTTTTACTAGATATCTTACCCAATCTTTAATTGTAAGTGTTTAATTGAATGAATTGTCACACCTTATTTCTACTAAAAGACATTCTCCTCCAGACACCATATTTATCTTTAATTATAAATCGATGATACAACGCCGCTGCAATATGAAGTGAAAAAAGAGCTGTTAACATAAGTGCTGAGTAGTAGTGTATAGCTAGAGCTTGAGGGTATAAAAAAAAATTCTCTTCGATTAAAGGTGGTATTTTAATTAATCCCAAGAGATGAACATCTTCTCCTCCAAGCCATGTCATAAAGGTACCTTGAATAGGAATAAGAATAACTAAACCATAAAGTACAAAATGGACTAAATTCGAAACCAATTTATGAAATAAAGGAATATTTTCATATTTAGGATGAGTATTAAATATGTATTTCCACATTAATCTAAGCACAACTAAACTAAAGACTAAGGTGCCAAAAAATTTATGAGTAATAATAAAACCCATTTTAAGAGGAGAAAATTCCATATTATGAAGGCTAATCCCTGTTGCAACTTGCCAAAAAAGAAGAAGTGCCAATGACCAATGAAAAAGTTTTGCGACCAAGCCCCACGAAGATTTTGTACCTTTAAATTCAACCATTACTAATTTTATTATATAGTGCTATCTAAATAAATATAATCCATGAAAATTAGAGTTTTATCGAGAAAAAGTGACTTGGCAATAATTCAAGCACGTGAATTTTCCGATTATTTGCAATCAAAACATCCTTTTGTAGAAATAGAATTTTTAACAAGAAGTACTTCAGGAGATAAAGATCTAAAAACGCCTCTATCTGAAATGCCAACTGAGGGGGTTTTTACCAATGATTTAAGGGATGAATTAATAAATAATAAATGTGATTTAATTGTTCACTCGTGGAAGGATCTTCCAATTGAAGTTGGTGATAAAACTAAAATAGCTGCAACATTAAAACGAGCCGACAAAAGAGATATATTATTCTTAAAAAAAAATAAAAAAATGGATAGTAAGAAAATTACTATTCTTTGTTCATCACCAAGAAGACAATATAATTTAAAAAATTTTATTGAAAATTATCTTCCACAAAAGTTTGATGAAGTTTGCTTTGAAAATATAAGAGGTAACATACCCACTAGATTTAAAAAATTTTTGGAAGATCCTAATAGTGATGGTTTCATTGTTGCTAAAAACTTAACGAAATTTTAAATGATATTAATTTTTCCAAAGATTATTCAAATGTTATTCAAGAAAGAAATATTTTAAAAAATTATGGAGGAGGATGTCACCAAAAAATAGGAGTATCTTACATCTCACATAAATTAGGATTAGTTGTATCTAAAAGAGGTGAAGATGAAAATGGCAATCATTTTGAGAGCTGGGATTTTATTGATCCAAAAGATATAAGTTTTTCTAGTAATACAACAGATGAAATTTATCCTGAAAATTTAAAAAATTATAAAATATTTTCTAGAAAACAATTAAATGAAAATGTTGATGATATAAATAATTTACAAAATAAATGTATTTATGTTTCACGAATTAGCTCAATCCCAGATAAGTCAAAAATCCAATCAAATAATGTTATTTGGACTAGTGGTTTAAGAACATGGAAAAATTTATCTGAAAGAGGTATTTGGGTTAATGGAACTTCAGATGGTTTGGGTGAGGATTTTGATAAAGATATTAATTCACTTACAAATAATCCTTGGGTTAAGTTAACTCATTCTCAATCTCCTGAAAGTTCGATAAAAAATAAAATTGAAACGTATCAATTGGAGTCTATTGATTTTGAAATAGATATAGAAAAGAAAAAGTACTTTTATTGGATGAGCAGTTCAGCTTTTAAGGCGAGTATTGATAAATATCCTAAAATTATAGAAAAATATCATTTTTGTGGCCCAGGAAATACTTACAATGAGATTAGTAAAATATTAGGTAATGATAAAAATCTTTTTGTTGAGCTATCTTATGATAGTTGGAAGAAAAAATTACTAAAAGCCTAAAAATGACAAATATTTTATTCGAAAATGCTCTCAAAAGAAATATTCAAAAAACACCACCCATTTGGTTCATGAGACAGGCTGGAAGGTACCATTCGCATTATCGCAAGCTCAAAGAAAAATATACTTTTGAAGAACTTTGTAAAACTCCGGATCTAGCCGCAGAAGTGGCTTTTGGCCCAATACAAGAGTTTGATTACGATATTGCAATTTTATTCAGTGATATTTTATTTATCTTGGAGGGACTTGGTTTAGAATTAAAGTTTGACCCAGGACCTAAATTTAATTCTTATATAAATTCAGAAAACATTAATGATTATAGTAATATTGATCGTGGCATTGAGCATATGCAATTTCAATTTGAAGCTATAAAAATAACAAAAGAGAAATTGCCAAATAATAAAAGTTTAATTGGATTTGTTGGTGGACCTTGGACATTATCAAAATATGCATTTGGAAATAATAACTCTGATTTAATCGACACTAAAATGAATTTAGAATTTATTTCAAAAATTCTTTTACCCCTTCTAAAGAAAAATATTCAATTACAATTAGATGCAGGTGTTGAACTTGTCATGATTTTTGATAGCTCCTTGTATGATTATTTCTTAATGATTTAAAAGATTTTATTAAAAAAATGAAATCAATTGAAAATCTTAATGGCTGGATTTGTGGCCTTGGACATGGAATTAACAAAAATACTCCAGAAAAAAATGTTCATTTATTTATAGAAAATATCAGAAAAGAATTTAGCTAATAGATATGGTTAAATATATAGGTGAAAAAGATTATGAGCACGGGAGTAAAGAAAAAATTGGTGTTTTAATTACTAACCTAGGCACTCCAGATGCTCCAAATAAAAAAGAACTAAAAGTTTATCTTAATCAATTTTTGTCAGACCCTAGAGTAATCGAATTACCTAAAATCTTATGGCAAATTATATTGAAGCTAGTAATTTTACAAATAAGACCATCAAAGTCAGCAGAAGCATACAAACAAATTTGGACTGATAAGGGTTCTCCACTTTTAGATATAGCAAACAGACAACTAAATAAAATCCAATCATCTTTTTCTTCAAAAAATGAAAATATAGTTTTTGAAGTTGGGATGCGTTATGGCAATCCATCTATTCCAGATGCTTTGTTAAAACTTCAAAAAAAACAAGTAAGAAGATTATTAGTTCTACCTATGTATCCGCAATATTGTGCTGCAACAACAGGTAGTACATTTGATGAAGTAACAAATGTATTGCAAAAATGGCGTTGGATACCTGAAATGCGTTTTATCAATCAGTACTTTGAAGAAAAAAATTATATTGAAGCATTGTCAAATTCAATAAAGTCATTTTGGAAAAAAACTTCAAAACCACAAAAAATTATTTTTAGTTATCATGGTATACCAAAACGGTATTTGACTAATGGTGATCCGTATCATTGCTTTTGTCTTAAAACCACAAGACTTGTTAAAGAACATATGGGATTATCCGATGATGAGATAATGACTACTTTCCAAAGTAGATTTGGAAGAGAGGAATGGTTAAAGCCATATACAAGTGAAACATTAAAAGAATTACCAAAACAAGGGATTAAAAATATACATATAATATCTCCTGGTTTCAGTAGTGATTGTCTTGAAACACTTGAAGAACTTGAAGAAGAAAATAAAGAATATTTTATGGAGTCAGGTGGAGAAAATTATCATTATATACCTTGCTTGAATGATCACGATGATCACATAGACGTTTTTGTAAATCTGATAAAAAAACATACTCAAGGTTGGCCATTATGATTGCTGATCCCAAATTTAATACTGCAAAAGAATGGTTTGAAAAATTACGAGATAACTTAGTTGAAACTATTCAAAACATTGATGAAAATCAATTTGAAATAAGTAACTGGGATCACAAAGGTGATGGTGGTGGTAAAATGAGTAAAATTAAGGGTAATATTATTGAAAAAGGTGGAGTAAATATTTCTACCGTCTCTGGGACATTTAACGAAAATATGAGAGATGCTATTCCGGGTGCTAAAGAAGATCCAAATTATAATGCAACCGGCATCAGTGTTGTATTACATCCTGTTTCACCTAAAATTCCTTCTATGCATTTTAATACAAGATTTATTAAAACCACTCAGGAATGGTTTGGTGGAGGCATGGATATTACACCTTGTGTAATATTTGAGGATGAGAAAAAATATCATCGTGGTTTAGAAGTTTTGTGTAATAAATATGATAAATCATATTATCCTAAATTTAAAAAATGGTGTGATGACTATTTTTTTCTTAAACATAGAAACGAACCAAGAGGTGTTGGAGGAATATTTTTTGATTACCTTCAAACTGGCGATTGGGGAAAAGATTTTGAATTTGTCCAAGGCGTAGGTACTTATTTTCATCAGTTTATCAAAAATACTTTAATTGCACTTAAGGATGAGGAGTGGAATGAAGAGGAAAAAAAGATACAATTAGTTAAGCGTAGTCGCTATGCTGAATTTAACTTATTATATGATAGAGGTACAAAATTTGGTCTAGAGACTGGTGGGAATGTTGATGCTATATTAATGTCAATGCCTCCTCACGCGGTATGGGAATAAATAATGTTATTTAATACTCTGAAAGTTATTCATATTTTTAGTATCATAGCTTGGATGGCTGGACTTTTATATCTGCCACGTTTGTTTGTAAATCATGCTAATCCTGAAATTACAAAAGAAACCTCAGAAACATTCAAACTAATGGAAGGAAAATTGTACAGAATAATTATGTTTCCAGCTTTTATAGTGACGTGGATATCAGGTTTTACACTTACACATTATGTGGGTATTGATACTTGGTTGCTTTTAAAAATTTTATTTGTAATTTTATTATCTGGCTATCATTTTTTTTGTTTAAAATGTCTTAATGATTTTAAAAATGATAAAAATAAATACTCCACTAAGTTTTTTAGAATTACAAATGAAGCGCCAGCAGTAATATTGATTTTTATACTTATACTTGTTGTATTTCAGCCTTTTTAATTACTACTTTTTTGTTTTAATAGGCGTTTTTCTCTTTGGATTACAAACCTTGCATATTTCACACTCCAAACCATAACAACTTCTTGCCTGACAAAATTCTCTTCCATAAAATATTATTTGTAAATGAAGTTTGTTCCAAGATTTTTTTGGAAAAAGATATTTTAAATCTTTTTCTGTTTGGACAACATTTTTACCATTTGTTAAACCCCAACGTTGAGCTAAACGATGAATGTGTGTATCAACTGGAAATGCTGGATGACCAAATCCTTGAGACATAACAACACTGGCTGTTTTGTGACCAACACCTGGCAACTTTTCTAATTCTTCAAAACTTTCTGGAACATTGCCTTTAAATTTTTTTACAAGAATTCTTGATAGTTCAAAAATTGCTTTTGATTTTTGAGGTGCCAAACCACAAGGGCGAATAATATTATAAATTGTTTTTTTTGGCACTTTTGTCATTTTTATAGCTGTGTTAGCTTTTTTAAATAGTATTGGTGTAACTTGATTAACTCTTTCATCTGTACATTGAGCACTAAGAAGTACAGCTACAACTAATTCAAATTTATTTTTGTGGTTAAGAGGAATAGGTACTTTTCTGTATATACGATTTAGTATTCTAGAGATCTCTTGTGCCTTCTCTATTTTTTTCACTATATCAAGCCTCCTCCAAGGGTATGTCTAAATTAATACTAATAATTATGACAAAATATAGCACTTATTAATACTAATAATATTGAATATTTCCATTGAAGTTGTATGGGTCTACCATCAAATTTCTATGGAGGAAATAATATGAAAAAGACTTTAAGCATTGTTTTGTCTTTGCTTTTCATGGGTATTTTCTCACCAGCATTTGCAAACACTATTAAATGGTCAATGCCTGGTGACTCTTTAACTCTTGATCCGCATGCACAAAACGAAGGACCAACTCACATGGTTTCGCGTCAAGTATATGAAGGTTTAGTAACTCCAGGTATTAATATGGAAATACTTCCTCAGCTTGCTGAATCATGGAAAACAACTGCTGATGACACTTGGATATTTACAATTCGTAAGGGTGTAAAATTTCATGATGGATCAGATTTAACAGCTAGTGATATTGCTTTTAGTATCAATAGAGCAAAAACTGCTCCATCTGATATGGTAGATTTAATTAAAAGCATTAAATCAGCATCAGCATTAACTGATCACACAGTTCAGATTGTAACAGATGGACCAAATCCAATTCTTTTAAATCAATTAACTCAGATATTTGTTATGTCTGAAGATTGGGCAAAAGCAAATGGTTGTGAAGTTTCATACAACTGGGATGCAGGTGAAACATCTTATTGTGCTTCTAATGCAAACGGAACTGGACCTTTCAAAATTACTTTTAGAGAACAGGACGTAAGAACTGTTTTTGAAAAAAATAATGATTGGTGGGGTGATGATAGTACTTTCAATGTAGATACTATTGAATTACTTCCAATTGCAAATGATGCAACAAGAGTTGCAGCACTTCTATCTGGAGAAATTGACTACACAAACGTTGTTCCTGTTCAAGATATTGAGAGAATCAAATCTTCTGCTGGACATGGTGTAAAAATGACTCCTCAAAATAGAACAATATTTTTTGGAATGGATCAAGGTTCTGCTGAATTAAATTCATCTAATATCAAAGGTAAAAATCCTTTTGCAGATAAAAGAGTTCGTTTAGCTATGTACCATGCTTTAGATATGGAAGCTATTAAGGATAAGGTAATGAGAGGACAAAGTGTTCCTGCAGGAATTATCACTGCTCCTGGTGTAAACGGTCATACAGCTGCACGTGATGAAAGATTACCTTATGATCCAGAGCTATCAAAAAAACTATTAGCAGAAGCTGGTTATCCAGATGGATTTGAGGTTACACTAGATTGTCCAAATGATCGTTATATTAATGATGAAGCAATCTGTGTTGCTGCAATTGGTATGTTTGCTAAAATTGGAGTTGATGTAACTCTTGATGCAAAAACTAAAAGTCAACACTTCTCAGAAGTTAAAGAAGGTGACGCAAACGGTATGACAAGTGACATGTACATGTTAGGTTGGGGTGTTCCAACTTTTGATAGTCATTACGTATACTCGTACTTATTTGATAGTGCTGGTAGCTGGAATAAAGTTAATTTCAGTAATGCTAGAGTTGATGAGTTAGTAGCGGCAATGGGTGTTGAAACAGATCAAGATAAAAGAAATGCTATGATTGCTGAAGCTTGGGATATTACTCAAGATGATGTAACATATCTTCCTTTACATCACCAAGTTGTCAACCAAGCATCAAAAAGTAATGTCGATGTTCCAATTAGAATGAACAACGAGCCATTATTTAGATTTGCAAACGTAAACTAATAATTTTTATATTTTCTGGCCAGTAATCTGGCCAGAAATTAAACCATGTTTAGCTATTTCTTTAAAAGACTCTTTCAATCTATTCTTGTAATGATTGTTGTAGCTTTTGTTTCATTTTCCTTATTTAATTTTGTTGGTGATCCAGTAAATAGTATGACTGGAGAAGATGCTTCAGATGAAAGACGTGCTGAGGTTAGAGAAGTATTGGGTTTAAATGATCCTGTTTACGTTCAATTTTCACGTTTTATAGGAAATGTAATTCAAGGTGATTTTGGAATATCATACCAATTAAAAAGAGAAGTTTCAGACTTAATTGCAGAAAGAATGCCTGCAACTTTAGAATTAGTTTTTGTCTCCGCTTTAATTGCAATCATCAGCGGTGTTATCTTGGGTGTATATACTGGTATTCACAGAGACAGTTTTATTTCTAATATTATTCTTGTGATTTCCCTAGCAGGGGTTTCTTTACCAACATTCATTATAGGAATAATGTTAATTTATTTGTTTTCAGTAATTTTAGGAGTTCTTCCATCCTTTGGAAGAGGTGAAGTCACACAATTAGGTTTTTGGAGTACAGGATTTTTAACTATTTCTGGTTTAAAAGCACTGATACTCCCATCAGTTACGTTAAGTTTATTTCAAATGACCTATGTTATTAGATTAGTCCGCGCTGAAATGATGGAAATTTTACAAACAGATTATATTAAATTTGCAAAAGCAAGAGGTATAAAAAGGAGTGTTATTAATTATAAGCATGCGCTAAAAAATGGATTAATTCCAGTTATTACTATTACAGGTATTAACATTGGAACGTTAATTGCTTTTTCAATTATTACAGAAACAGTTTTTCAATGGCCAGGCATGGGGTCATTATTTATCAAAGCAGTATACTTTGTCGATATTCCTATAATGTCAGCATATATGATCATGGTAGCCTTTATATTTGTTATGATAAATTTTATTGTAGACATCACATACTATTTTATTGATCCTAGAATTAGGCTTAAGGAAGAGGGTAGTTAGAAATGCTACTTAAAACGTACAATAAAATATATGATACTGATATTGGATACAGTTTCTTTAATTCTAAATTAGCAGTAATTTCTTCAACAATATTTTTTATTATACTTTTTTGTTCTGTATTTGCTGGGATAGTTGCTCCTTATAATCCTTTTGATCCAGCATCAGTTTCTTTAATGGATGCCTTTACCCCACCAGTACGTTGGTTTTGCATCTATAATTTTTGCAATGATACTTGGAGTTTTTCTTGGAATAACAGCTGGATATATTGGTGGTAGGTATGAGATTATTGTAATGCGCCTTACAGATGTGCAGTTAACTATTCCAAGTATTTTAATGGCTTTACTTGTTGATGGTATTGCAAGGGCAATTATCTCACAATCAATGCATGACGAAATGGCAATTTATGTTTTGATTTTCGCCATTGGTATTTCAGAATGGCCTCAGTTTGCAAGAGTATCGAGAGCATCAACCTTAGTTGAAAAAAATAAAGAGTATGTCTCAGCTTCAAGAATTATTGGATTATCAAATATATTAATTATGTTTAAGCATATTTTACCAAATATACTTCGGCCTATCTTAGTAATTGCTACAATCGGATTAGCACTTGCAATTATTACAGAGTCCACCTTAAGTTTTTTAGGTGTTGGCGTTCCACCAACAACACCTTCTCTTGGGACTCTAATAAGGTTTGGAAATAATTTTTTATTTTCAGGAGAGTGGTGGATTACTTTTTTTCCAGCAATTTTCTTAATTGTTTTAGCATTATCAATTAATTTATTAGGGGATTGGATGAGAGATGCTTTAAATCCAAAATTAAAAAAGAGATGAGTTTTTTAGAAGTTAAAAATTTAAACATAAGTTATCCAACACGAAAGGAAACTATTGTTGCAAGCAAAAATGTAGAATTTTCTTTAGAAAGAGGCGAAATATTAGGAATTGTCGGTGAGTCTGGATCTGGAAAATCTACAATTGCAAATGCGATAATTAACTTGATTGATCCTCCAGGTGAAATCACAGATGGCTCAATAAAAATAGACAATATTGAATTAAGAAGTAATGAAGAAATAATTCAAAATATTAGAGGAAAAAAAATAGGATTTGTCTTTCAAGACCCTCAAACTTCATTAAACCCTCTATTTAAAATAAAAGATCAATTAATTGAAACTATTCAGGCTCATTTAAATTTAAGTTATCAAGATTCACTTAAAAAATCAATTCAACTACTTAAAGAGGTTGGAATAGAGAACGCTGAAAAAAGAATTGAAGACTATCCACACCAATTTAGTGGCGGTATGCGTCAAAGAGTTGTGATAGCTTTAGCGATAAGTTGTGAACCTGACTTAATAATTGCAGATGAACCAACAACAGCTTTAGATGTAAGTATTCAATATCAAATATTAGAACTTCTTAAAGATCTTACAAAGAAAAGAAATCTTGGTGTTATAATTATTACCCATGATATGGGAGTCATAGCAGAGACGACTGATAAAGTTATTGTCATGAGATACGGACATATTGTTGAACAAGGTGAGACTAAAGAATTATTAACAAATCCAAAATCAACAGAAGCAAGAAGCTTAGTAATTTCAGTGCCACCAACAAATAAGAAAATTGATAGATTTAAATTGATTAGCCCCGATGGTAAGGAAATAACATCTAGTTCCAAGGATTTGACTAAAAATATTATTAAAACATGGGGCATAAGGGAAAATAAAAATCAAAAATTATTAAAACTTGAGGAAGTGACAAAAGTTTTTGATGATAATTCTTTAGGTAGTGGTTTTTCATTTATTTCTAATAAAAGTTCGAATGATAAAATAGTTAAAGCTGTCGACAATGTATCTTTTGAATTATTCGAAGGTGAGACACTTGGATTAGTTGGAGAGTCTGGTTCAGGTAAATCAACTATTGCAAAAATTATTACTGGATTAATTAGTCCTAATAAAGGTAATTTAATTTATAATAATGAACCTCTATATAATTCAAATAAAAAATATCAAATTCATAATAGTAGAGGTCAAATTCAAATGATTTTTCAAGATCCTTACTCATCTCTAAATCCTCGTTTCAAAGTTAAGGATATTATTGCAGAACCAATTAAATTTTTTCAAAAAAATATTAGCAATAATGATCTTTTACAAAATGTTTATGACCTAATAGATATTGTGGGAATGACCAGACAATCTCTAGATCGATACCCGCACGAATTCTCAGGAGGGCAAAGGCAGAGAATATCTATTGCTCGTGCCTTGGCAACAAGACCAAGATTATTAATATGTGATGAACCAACTTCTGCATTAGACGTAAGTATACAAGCTCAAATATTGAATTTATTAAAAGATATACAAGATGAACTTCATCTCACTATGCTATTTATTAGCCATGATCTTCCTGTAATTCGCCAAATGTGTAACCGAATAATTGTACTAAAAAATGGTGCTGTTTGTGAAACAAAAGATACAGAGGAATTGTTTAATAATCCTGAGCATGAATATACGAAGGAATTAATTAGACTTATGCCTAAAATTGAATCAATTATTTAACTAATTAATAATAGGTAAATTTTCAGGAGTTCTAGTACTTAAAAGTTTATAGGAATCTTTAGTTATCAATAAATTTTCTTCTTGTACTAATATTTTATTTTCGTCCATTTCAATTGATGGCTCAAGAGTTATAATCATATTTTCCTCAAGTAATGTTTTGTCATTTTTCATAATACTTGGCGGCTCAGTCAGTTGTAAGCCTAAACCATGACCCATCCTTCCAACTGATATGTTGTTAGTTGTTAAACTATAAGATAATTTAGAATATATTTCTGAACAACTAGTTCCAGGTTTTATAATTTCTAAAGTTCTCTCAGTTGCTTCCCACAATTTATTATATGCATCTAGAACTTGTTTGTGAATTCTTCCAAAGCCAAAATTTCTATCAAAATCTGAAAAATAACCATTTAAAGTTGCACCGGTATCAATAATTAGAATATCACCATCTTTAGTTACCCTTTCTGTTGGGTTACAGATAATCTGATTATAACCATTAAGTCCCGAAGCACACGCCATATATTGAATATAATCTGCACCACCCTCAATTAATTCTTTTTTAAATATTGATGTAATTTGTTTTTCACTCATTCCTAAATTAATTTTTTGAGGAAAATCATCAAATACCTTACTTGTAATAGAACAAATTTCTTTAATATTACTGATCTCTATTTCAGATTTTATTTTTCTTATACTCCAAAGTATTTTACTAGCATCAACAAAATTATATTCTGATAAATTTTTTTGAATATCCTGATAATCGTTAATACTCATTCGCAAAAAAGTTTCATTTCCTAATTCAAAACCAATATTTGAATTTTTAGGAAAACTTTTAATGTTTTTTTTCAATAAAGATATTCCTTCATCTTTCGGATTTGGAGACTCCCAAGTTTCGATATCATTGACTAATGTGTTTTGCATAGCTGTAATACCAATAGATGGTATTATAGCTTTAATTGGATTTTTTTTTGAAATAATTAAATACCAGGGTCTTGTAGGACTTTCCCAAAAATTACTATCAAGTCCAGTGAAATATCTAAAATTTGACGGTGAAGTTATAATAACAGCATCAATATTTTCTTTTTCAATATGTATTTGTATTTTTTCAATTCTGGAAATAAATTCTTCTTTTGGAAAATCGTTCATAAATTGATAAGTAACATAACAATAACATAAATTAACAATAAGAAATACTTTGATCTATTCATCATTATTTATTTTTTGTTTGTCTTTAGGTACTTTTTTTCCTTTTGCTTCAGAGACATATTTATCAGCACTATTATTATCTAATAAGTATAATCCATTTTTATTATTATTTTTTGCTTCAGCAGGTAATATTTTAGGATCTCTAATCAGTTGGATATGTGGTTACTTTGTAAATTTTCTTATTAAGAAACCTTGGTTTCCAGTAAATAAATACTTATTACAGAAAGCTACAGATATTTTCAAAAAGTATGGAAAATGGTCATTATTATTTTCATGGGTACCTATTATTGGAGATCCAATCGCATTTGCAGCAGGTACAGTAAAATATAATATTACTTTTTTTTTAATATTTGTATCTATTGGGAAAATTGCTAGATATTTGATAATATATTTATATCTTATCTAAATAGTGATGTTTGAAAATCTTATATTTGTTTTCATTATTGGTTTTTTATCTGGAGTTGGTTTTTTATCAATTTTATTTTTTCTTCGCAAAACAAAAAGTTCTGAAATAAAAGATGATACTGATCTTACTTCCTTAAAAAATCACATGCAATCAATTCAGCAATCTTTACAAAATTTTAATTTAGCTCAAGATAGAATTGAGAATACATTAATTAGAGGTGGTGCGCTTCAACAAGGTCCTTGGGGAGAATTTGTACTTAAAAATATTTTAGATAGTGTTGGTTTAAGAGAAGGAGAAGAGTACTCAACTCAAAAAACTTTTAGAGATGAAGATGGCAATTTACAAAAACCCGATGTAATTGTTCATATGCCAGGTAATAGACACATAATTATAGATTCAAAAGTGTCCTTAGATTCTTGGCATGATTATTCTAATACAAATGACAATCAACAAAAGAAGATATTTTTGAAAAAATTTTTGGATTCAACAAAAACTTCGATTAGAAGTTTGAGTAAAGATAATTATTCAAAAATATATGGAATCAATACAATTGATAATGTTTTAATGTTTGTTCCAATAGAACCAGCATTACTTACTTTATATAATGAGGCAAATAAACTTATAGAAGATTCATGGAACAATAAAATAATTATTGTTGGGCCATCAACTTTACCCTTTTTACTTAAAGCTGTAGAAAATATGTGGCGGGTTGATAAACAATCTAAAACAATAAAAGATATAGCATCAGCTGCATCAGATATTTATGATAAAACAGTCAGTGTATATGAGTCGTTTGTAAAAGCTAATCAGTCAATAGATTTAGCTAAATCAAAAATGGATGAAGCTAAACAAAGATTGCAAGATGGTTCAGGAAGTTTGACTAAAAAAGTAGAAAAGATGAAAAAATTAGGAAGATTAAGCACTAAAAAACAGTTGCCAGATATAAATGACGATGTAATAAACTAAATAAATGCCTAGTTTTGATATTGTAAACAGATTAGATCATCAAGAAATTGATAACGCATTAGGAAATGCAACAAGAGAAATTACTACTAGGTACGATTTTAAAGGATCAGATACTTCAATTGAAAAAAAAGAAAATACTATAGTTGTTACTACTGATGATGAAATGAAAGCTGGTCAAGTAAATGACATGCTGGTTACTCATTTTGTTAGACGAAAAGTTGATCCTTTATGTTTAAAAAAAAATGATATGGAAAAAGCTGGGGGGAATAAAATTCGTCAGACGTATGAATTAGTAGAAGGAATTGAGCAATCACTGTGTAAAAAAATTACTTCTGATATCAAAAGTTCTAAATTAAAAGTTCAAGTAAAGATCAATGGGAATGAACTTCGTGTTGAAGGAAAGAAAAAAGATGATTTACAAAGTGTAATGAAGCTTATTGAGGATGCTAAGATAGGTATACCAGTCCAATTTGTAAATTTTAGAGATTAAAAAATGATTACATGGGAATTAATAGCTGCTTTAGCAGTGTATAATTTTATTATGTACGTAACTCCAGGTCCAAATAATAGTATTTTAACTGCATCAGGTATAAAATTTGGATTTATAAGATCTATACCTAATATTTTTGGCATTCCTTCTGGTCATGGTTTGCAATTAGCACTTGTATGTCTCGGTCTTGGATCTTTGTTTATTACCTATCCTATACTCTATGATATTTTAAGATATGTTGGAGCAGGCTACATTCTTTATTTAGCATATAAAATGTTTGGGTCTTTAAATATTTCAAAGACTGAAGATAGATCAAGACCATTAAAATATCATGAAGCAATTTTGTTTCAATTTGTAAATCCAAAAGCTTGGGTAATCTGTTCAACTGCAGTAACATTATATTATCCAAAAGATGAAAATATAATAATTGGAACACT
>LULE01000295.1_pt1 | contig 16753 bp, 17 predicted proteins | sample 728231 | NCBI WGS metagenome assembly LULE01 (sample SAMN03860297, study PRJNA289734) | marine metagenome | biome: seawater column; feature: ocean; material: water; isolation source: Red Sea water column Station 192 - depth 10m | place: Saudi Arabia: Red Sea | collected 2011-10-15 | depth 10 m | reverse complement strand
TCACCAGCATATGTTCTCATATCGTGAAGAGGCAAAACAACTATTCCAGTTGTGATTTTAATATTTTTTGTAATAGATGCAATTTTTACAGCCATCTGCAAAGGTGATGGCATCATAAGTAAATTTATTAAATGATGTTCAGGAATTGATACTGTTGCATAACCAAGTTTCTCTGCAACAACACATTCTTCCAACATATTTCTAAAATGTTGTTTTGAACCAGCATTTGTATCTGGCATGTAGCTAGTTAAGAAGTGGTTAAAGTCCATGTATTTAATTTACCATTTTAATTTTTCTTAAGATATCTATTTTCTAATTTTATTTTCATATTTTTTTCTAAATAGTTGTAAGTTGACTAAATACTCGTCTCTTATATTTGACAGTTGATTAATTGATTTTCCTCTAGATTGTTTTTTGGTACCTGAAATCAACCTTTCTGAGAGTTTTTTTGACAATTTTGGCGCTTTAAGCTTAGTCCATGGAAGTTTTAATGCTGGCCCAAACTGTTCTAACATATGCTTCATCCCAGCCTTTCCACCCGCTAAATGGAAGGTTAAAAATGTTCCCATTAAAGAATATCTTAAACCGGGACCATCCTCTATAGCTCTATCTAAATCCTCAGTTGTAGCATATCCATCATTAATAATATGTAACGCCTCTCTCCATAAGGCTTCTTGAAGTCTATCAGATAAATAACCAGGTAATTCTTTTTTTAGAACTATCGGGTTCATTGAAATTGACTTATAAAATTTATTTGCAATTTTTAAAGATTTCTCACTAGTTTTTTTACCAGGAACTATTTCTACCAAAGGTAACAAATATACAGGATTGAATGGATGGCCAATAATACCTCTCTGAATATTTTTACATTTTGAAAAAATCTTTGATGGCAACAATCCTGAAGAACTTGATGAAATTAAACTATTTTTTTTGCAACTTTTAGAAATTTCCCTCATTAAAACAGTTTTTAAATTATAATTTTCTGGTGCACATTCTTGAATAAAATCAGCATCTTTAACTGCTTCTTCTAAAGAGAGATAAAATTTTAAATTGTTTAAATTGATTTTTTTTTTGTTAAAAAGTTTTTTTACATATGGAAGTGCTCTTTTTATTTCGTTAATCAAAATTTTTTTTTGCTTAAGATTTTTGTCGTAAGCATAAACAATTTTATTATGAGCTAGAAATCTTATAATCCACCCTATTCCGATTACACCTGTTCCAACTACAGCAACTTTTTTAATATTTAACATTACTTGTGTTTAACAAGTTTAAGTTTTGTCCTAGTTTCCTCTGCTGTCATTATTGATGCTCCAAGATCTGTAACTATCCTTATTGCTTTCTCTACTAATTGAGCATTTGTTGCTAGTTTGCCCTTTGATAAATATAAGTTATCCTCCAAACCTACTCTTGGGTTTCCTCCCATTACAACTGTTTGAGCTACAAATGGCATTTCGTTTTTTGAAATTGCAAAACCTGACCACACTCCTTCTTTAGGCATTATGTCTTTCATGGCTTGCATTGCTAATGGGGTAGCGGGAGCTCCCCAAGGAATACCTAAACACATTTGAAACATTGGTGGATCATCAAGTAAACCTTCTTTGTACAATTGCGATCCAAACCACATATTTCCTAAATCAAATGCCTCTATTTCTGGTTTAACTTTAATTTCTTGTAATTTTTTTGCAGCCTTTCTTAAATCATTTGGTGTATTAACTGTAATTACAGAACCATCTCCAAAATTTAATGTACCAGCATCTAAAGTCTTGATCTAATTCTATCTACTACTTCTTTATATAATTCCAGTCTTCTGCTTGGCGTACCGTCCTCTTCTCTTACATGAATATGAGCAATTGCAGCTCCTGCTTTTGCTGCTTCTATTGCTGATTTAGCTATTTGCTCTGGAGTTTTTGGTAAATCAGGATGTTTGCTTGCAGTATCTCCAGACCCTGTAACCGCGCATGAGATAAAAACGTTATTGTTCATAATTTATTTTTCAACTATATTTTAAATTCATACAAATGGAAATATCTGAATTACAGAAAGAATTAGCTGCTACTTTTAGATGGACAGCAAGACTAAATATGCATGAGGGTGTTGCAAACCATTTTAGTGCATGCGTCCCTGACTCTTCTGATTTTTACGTAAATAAGGCAGGCATTCATTTTAGTAATATGAAGGCAAGTGATTTAATCTTGGTGACTAAAGAAAATAAGGAAGAACTAAAAAATAAACCAGACATAATTGACCCAACAGCTCTATATATACATAGCGCGATACATGAAAAAGCACCTCATGCAAGATGCATTTTTCATGTTCACTCAAAATATGCAACTGCCCTCTCCACTCTTAAAGATCCTGTTATGAAACCTATCGATCAAAATACAATGATGTTTTACAATAGAGTATCTGCATTCAAAGAATTTGGAGGTTTAGGACTAGAAGAAGAGTCCATTAAGATGGCAAATGCTTTAGGAAACAAACAACACATGTTACTTGCAAATCATGGAATTTTAACCACAGGAAGAACAGTGGCTGAAGGTTTTAACTCTCTTTATTATTTTGAGAGAGCAGCAGAAACATATCTTACAGCTCTATCAACAAACCAGGAACTTAATGTTGTAAGCCATGAAATTGCAGAAAAAACTGCAGAGGAACATGAAAATTTTCCCACAGATTTCGCAAATTTATTTTTATCTCAAATTAGGATCATTTTAGATAAAGAAGAGCCAGATTATAAAAATTAAGATGGACTTAGATAAATTAAAAGTAAGAAGAAGTTTTATATTTACACCGGGGCTTCACCCTGAAATGTTTCCAAAAGCGATTGCATCAGGTGCTGATATGGTTTGTATTGAATTAGAAGATGGAATAGCAATAAACGATAAAGAACAAGCCCGAAACAATACTATAGAAGCTCTTAAAACACTCGAAGTTAAAAATGATGTAGAACTAGTTGTAAGGTTTAATAATCAAAGAACTAAATTTGGTCTTTTAGATCTAGAAGCTTTTATATCAAGTAAAGTAAATCTTAAGGCTATTATGTTACCCAAAGTTAAAACGCCAGATGAAATAACATTTATAGACGATCTACTTACAGACTGTAATTTAGATACCGATCTTCATGTTATAATGGAAACAAATGAAGCTTTAGAAAATATTTATAATATTGCTCATGCTAGCAAGAGAATTGTAGCTTTATATTTTGGTGGAGTTGATATGGCAGCAGAGCTAAGAGTTGAGAATAAATGGGAAAATCTTGTTCATGCAAGATCAAAGTTGGTTCATGCGGGAGCTAGTGTCGGTGTGGACGTTATAGATGTGCCATATTTAGATTTAGAAAACATGGATGGAATGAGGAAAGAAGCTGAACAAGTTAGAAATCTTGGATTTACTGGAAAAGGCTCTATTCATCCCAAACAAATTCAAATTTTAAATGAGGTATTTACACCTCCAAAAGATGAAATTACTAAGGCAAAAAAAATATTAGAGGAATTTAATAACTCAAATACAGGTTTAGTAGTTATAGATGGTAAACTAATTGAAAAACCTGTCCTTAGAGAAATGAAAAGAAAAATACTAATAGCTGATAAAATTAATAAAAGTTAAAAATGTCGTATCATCTTGCAACGAGAAAAATAGTTAAAGAGTGGACAGATTATAATGAACATATGAATATGGCTTATTATATCTTAATCTTTGATCAAGCATGGGAAACAATGCTTAATAAATTTCAAATGGGTGGCGAAAATGCAAAATCAAATCTGAGAAGCACTATGGTTGTTGAAACTAGAACCACTTACAATAATGAGGTTAAAGAAAATCAAGAAGTAGAGGTATATTGCACACATTTTGACCATGATAAAAAAAGATTACATTTAAAATGTGAGATGTATGAAAAAGAAACTAAAACTCTTGCTGCCACTATGGAAAGTTTATCCCTTTATATTGACTTGGGGAAAAGAAAGGTCACAGAATTTGAGGAAGATAAGCTAAAAATTATGGGTGAATTTATTGACGAAAATAAATCAAGTTTTAAGTCTGAAAATTTAGAATTATCTGGTAGGTTAAAAAAATAAACAATGGAAATTAAATTAGTATCAGGCGCATTAGGTGCAGAAGTAAAAGGCATCGATTTAAAAGATAGCTCTTTAGAAAATTGGAAGAAGATAAATAATCTATTATTAGAACACAAAGCTCTGTTCTTTAGAGATCAAGATATTACATCGGAGGAACAGATAAATTTAGCAAAACATTTTGGTCCATTAGAAAGACACATTTATGTTAAGGGAAGAAAAGATTATCCAGAAATATTAAGAATAATTAAAGCTCCAGAAGAAAAAAGACAATGGGGTGAAACTTGGCATACTGATGTAAGTTATAACCCTAAACCAACAAAAGTAATTATCTTAAGATCAATTAAAGTTCCACCAGTTGGTGGAGATACAATGTTTTCTAATATGGAAATCGCTTACGATACATTAAGCGACAAAATTAAAGATAAGGTTAATGATAAGAGAGCCATTCATAGCTCTCTAGGGGCAGCAGCGTTTGTTGATGCATATAAGGAAATGGAAGGGAATGGTAATCTAGATGAATATTCAAATTCCCATCCAGTAGTTAGAACTCATCCTGAAACAGGAAAAAAAATTTTGTATGTAAATTCAATGTACACTAAAAGAATTTTAGATTTAGATGAAAATGAAAGTTCAGATATTTTAAATGAAATATTTTTACATCAAGAAAGACTTGATTTTACATGTAGATTTAAATGGACTGAAAATGCTGTAGCAATTTGGGACAATAGAAGCACCCTTCACCAAGGTCTGACTGATTTTTTTCCTGGCAGAGGATTGGGCCATGAAAGAGTTATGGACAGGATTGCAGTCGAGGGTGATCATCCAAATTAAATGCAAGCTTTTGATTATCTCATAGTTGGTGCTGGTTCAGCTGGATGTGTAGTAGCTAACAGATTATCTGAGAATGCTAATAATTCTGTAGCTATATTTGAGGCAGGTGGATCTAGTGATATTTGGAAGGTTAAAATGCCATTAGCTCTTCTATATACAATGCATGACCCCAAATATAATTGGAAATATTATTCAGAACCTGAACCATATTTAAACAATAGACGTGTTTTTTGCCCTAGAGGAAAAATGATTGGAGGATGCTCATCTCACAATGGGATGGTTTTTGTAAGAGGTAATAGAGATGACTACACCAGATGGGAAAATTTTGGTTTAGATAACTGGTCTTATGATAAAGTTCTTCCTTATTTTAAGAAGATTGAAACTTGGTCTGAAGGTGAAAATCAATACAGAGGTTCATTGGGACCCCTTCCAGTAAATTTATCTAAAAATTCAAATCCATTATTCAAAGCATTTATTGATGCTGCAGCTGAAGCAGGTCACAAAACAAATATAGATATGAATGGTGAGGAACAAGAAGGTTTTGGCATGTTTGATACTACAATGCATCAAGGCGAGAGAGCTGGAGTTGCCAAGTATTATTTAAACCCTGTTAAAAATAGAAAAAATTTAAATATTTTAAAAAACTCATTTGTAGAAAAGATACTATTTGAGGGAAAAAAAGCAGTTGGTCTTCAAGTAAAAATAAATAACAAAGTTGAAAAGATTTATGCAAATAAGGAAGTCATTTTGAGTGGAGGATCTATAAATTCTCCACAATTATTAATGTTATCTGGTATAGGCGACGAAAACCATCTTAGAGATAATGGTATTGAAGTTATTCATCACTCAAAGGGTGTTGGAAAAAATTTACAAGATCATCTTGAAACTTACATACAACAAAAATGTAAAACTCCTAATACACTTTACACATACACAAAATTAATACCTAAAATTTTAGCAGGTATGCAATGGTTTATGTTTAAATCTGGACCCTGCTCAAAATCATTTTTAGAGGCTGGTGGTTTTGCAAAATCATCGCCTGATAGAAAAGTTGCTAATATTCAATTTCATTTTTTTCCATCATTTGTGATAAATCATGGCCTAGAAGATCCTGACTCACATGGTTATCAATTACATGCAAGTCCAAATCATCCAAAAAGTAGAGGTGAAATAACACTTAATTCTTCAGACCCATACGATTATCCTAAAATTTTATTTAATTATTTAAAAGAAGAAGAAGATCTTAAACAAACAAGAGAGTGTATTCATGTTGCAAGAAAAATTCTATCACAGCCAGCTTTAGCAGAGCACGCTGGTGATGAAGTTGGGCCAGGTTTTGATGCACAGTCAGATGATGAATTAAATGAATATATTAGATCGAAAGCAGACACTGCATATCATCCTTGTGGAACATGCAAAATGGGAGTTGATGATATGGCAGTAGTGGATCAAGATTTGAAAGTAAATGGGATTGGAAATTTAAGAGTGATTGATGCATCAGTGATACCAGAAATACCAAGTGCAAACCTAAATGCTCCTACACTTATGATTGCTGAAAAAGGCTCAGAGGCAATTTTAAATAATTAATATTATTATCACCACTGATTTGATATAGGTGTCTCATGGACACAAACCAAAATACCAGAGGAATTTTTTTTATAATGACTGGTATGGCTTTTTTTTCAATACAAGACTCTTTAATTAAATTTATTTTTGAGGATATTGCTTTATTTGAGCTTTATTTTGGAAGAACCCTTATACAATCAGTATTTTTGCTATCCTTTGTTTTAATAACTAAAAAAACAATATCTTTAAAAACCCATTACCCATTATTAACACTAATTCGAGTTGTATGTTTTTTCTTTGGTTTTAGTTTTTTTTATATTTCACTGACTTTTATGACACTTGCTATGACAAGTGCACTATTTTTCTCCTGCCCGTTCTTTATGTCTATGTTTGCTAAATTTTTCTTAAAAGAAAAAATTGGAATTAGAAGATGGAGTGCAATTGTAGTTGGATTTATTGGAGTATTGATTGTTTTAAATCCATCTTTAGATGATTTTAATTTCTTTAAATTAGCACCTGTAGCATGTGCGCTTTGCTATTCAATCTCTATGACAATAACAAAATATACATCCGAAAAAGATAGTATTTATACTCAAATGACTTGGCTTTATATTTTTGCATTATTTGCAAGTTTGGTAATATTTTTTGTTAGCGGCGATGGAAAATTTAACACTTTTACAGATCCAACTTTGCAATTTATTGTTAGAGAATGGTTTACTAATCCAGGAGAGGCATGGCCCTATGTTTTAATAATGGGAATAGTTGCTTCGATTTCATTTTTTTGTGTATTTACTGCCTATAGTATTGCCTCACCTTCTGTGGTTTCATTATTTGAGTATTCATACATAGTGTTTGCAATGGTAGCTGGTTATATATTATTTGAAACAATACCAGTGCCAAGAACTTTTCTAGGTGCATCAATAATTATTGGTGCTGGCGTATATATTTATTTTAGAGAAAAAGTCCGAGGACAAATGATTGCTACAGATACACCAGCGAATAGATGATAAGAAAAAATTATATTCCAACAATAAATATAAATCCTATTCTAAAAAATAACTTCAATTCAAAAGCAACATTAAAAATTACTAGGGAAATTGAAAAAGCTTGTGTTGAGGTTGGTTTTTTTCAAATAATTGGTCATGGAATAAAATTAAAAAAAATAAATAAAGTATGCAAAATTGGAGAAAATTTTTTTAAATCAAATAAAAACAATAAATTCAAATTAGCTCCAAAGAAATGGAATAAAAAGAGTAAAAATATTTATCGAGGATATTTTCCAAATGATGTTAATGGAAAAGAAGGATTGGACTTAGGTGACTTAAAAGTAACAAGGGATTTTTCAAAAAAAACTAGAAATCAATACATCGAGCATTTAAGTATAGAGAGGTCATTTAATAAGCAATCTATTGAAAAACTTGCAGATTATTTTGAAAATTTATTTAATTTAAGCGAAACTCTTTTTAAAAGTATTATAAAACTTTATAAAAAAGACCCCAATTTATCTAAAAAAGTTTTTTCAAGATTAAAAACACTAAGTACTTTAAGATTTAATTATTACCCAAATCAATCTAAACCAGTTGAAATATCAAAACAAGATGGGGTCGCACTTGGATGTGAAACACATGTCGATAGTGGTATTTTCACAGTTTTATATCAAAATAAAAAAGGTGGTCTTCAAGTTCAAAACCGGAAAACAAAAAAATGGCATGATGTTCCTTTCAATAAAAATGCCTTGGTAGTGAATACAGGTAGAGCGCTAGAATATTTAAGCAAAGGCAAGTTTAAAGCAACAAATCATAGGGTATTGTGGAATAAGCAAAAAAGGCTCTCTGTTCCTTTCTTTTTTGAGCCTTCTTATGACTTTAAAATGAATCTTTCCTTTTTAAATAAGCGAAGATTTAGTAACGGTGGCATCAGATATGATAAATTTCTAAATAAGTCTTTAAAAAAATTCGTTGAATATCAAAGATAAGAATAATAATATTGTCATATAAAGCGATACATAACTCGTCGTAAAATCTTATACGAAAGTGGGATCGGTCGTCTTTAAATTAATTTTTAAAGGAGGCTTTAATGAAGTTTGGTTATTTTTGTAATACCACAAATTGGACTCACAAACCATATCACCAGCTATTAGATGAGACTAAAGAAATCACAGAATTTTGTGATCAAAATAATTGGAATTCAATATGGTTTACAGAACATCATTTTAATCATGAGGGAATGGAGTCGTGTACTAATCCCTTAATGTTAGGAGCAGATGCTGCAGCAAGAACAAAAAATATAAGAATAGGACAAGCTGCAAACGTAATTACTTTTCATAACCCAATAAGATTGGCAGAAGATATCGCTACACTTGATCAACTTTCTAAAGGAAGAGTAGAAGTTGGTGTTGCCAGAGGAGTTTATGGTCGAGAAGCAATAAATCTAAATAAAGAAGCAGATTTAAAAGATCAGGCAAAAAACTTTAGATTGTTTGCAGAGACATTAGAAATTTTAAAAAAAGCTTGGTCAGAAAAATTTTTTAATCACGAAGGAGAATTTTATACTTATCCGTCACCTAACTATGTGTGGCAACATGATATGAGTCCACCTAGTGAAGAGTTTATGAATATGGAAGATAGCACTATGAAAAAAATTAGTGTTCTGCCTAAGCCATATCAAAATCCACATCCTCCAATACATCAAGTTGTTGATGGCATAAGATCTATTGAGTGGGCTGCAGAAAATAATATTAACGTAATTATGTGGATACCTACTGTAAAAGCACTCAAAATAAGATTTGAAGCATACAAAAATAAAAGATCAGAAGTTACAAAAAAAAATGTTCCTTTGGGAGAAGGGGTAACTCTTGTTAGAGATATGTTTGTTGCAGATACAATGGAAGAAGCCAAAGAGAAAGCTGGTGAACACATGGTAAATTATATGAGATGGGTTTGTCATTGGAGAGGTCTAGGAAATCATATGGATCCGGGTGAAGAACTTCCACATACAGAAGGGAAATTAGATCTTCTTAACTATGAGTTTTTACACAAGAGAAATATGTTATTTGGTACTCCTGAATACGTAACAGATAAGATAAAAGAACTTCAATCAGAGCTAAATCTTCAAAATCTTCAAGTATGGTCTAACTTTCCGGGTGTTAAACATGAAGATTGTATGAAAAGTATTAAATTATTCACTGAAAAAGTAATGCCTAACTTTAAAGATGATCTAGATACTGAAGTTAAAAAAGTATCGTGATTAAGTCCAAGAATACCTTGACCGGCGGTCAAGCGGCAGTGAAATCCCTAAAAAAGGAAAAAGTTAAACACGTCTTTGGTTTAATTGGTTCTGCTACAATGGAAATGTTTGATGCGTTGTATCATGAAAAAAAAATCAAATTTATAGGTGTAAGAGATGAAAGAACAGGAACACACATGGCCGATGGCTATGCAAGAGCTTCCAATCAACCAGGAGTAATTATTGCAGGACAAAACGGTCCAGGAGCTACTAATCTAGTTACAGGAATTGCTCAAGCAAAAGCAGCATTTTCGCCTGTTGTATCTATTGCCGGTTTATATTCTACCAAAGATAAAATGGAAGATGCATTTCAAGGACTTGATCAACAGTCACTATTTAATCCAATAACCAAAAAGACTTGGACTGTAAAAAAGGCAAGTCATATTCCAAAAGCTTTCAGTGATGCATTCAATCTTGCAATGTCACCAAGGAGAGGTCCAGTTTGTATAAACTTACCAAGAAACGTACTTTCAGATACATCAAAATTTAAAATCAATGAAAATAAAAAGTCTTTTAAAAGCGAAAGTAATTTAAAAAGCAAAAAAGATTTAATTCAGAAAACAACAAAACTTATTCTTAATTCTAAGAAAACTGTAATTGTTGCTGGCGGAGGTATAAAATATAATTCAAAATTTAAATCTATAACTGATCTTGCTGAATTTTTAAACGTTCCAATAGTAACAGCTGCTGGACACGGAGATGCGATACCATTTAGTCACAAACTAAATGCTGGACAAATGGGGCCAAGAGGAAATTTAGTTGCTTCAAGACTGGTTAAAGAAGCAGAACTTATTATTGCATTAGGAACTAGACTTGGTTTTAATTCTACTTTCTATTCTTACGATAATATAAACAAGAAAGCTAAAATTATTCAAGTTGAACTAGAGAAAAAAATGTTAGGAAGATATTTTCCTATTAGTATTGGTATTCATGGCGATGCTGCAAATGTGGCAAATCAAATGTTGAATGATTTAAAAAAACAAAAAAAAATTTTAAATTATAAAGAATGGACAAATAATTTTTTATTAGAAAGATCAAAGTTTTTAATAAATAGGGATAATATAAAATCTAAAAATTATCCAATACAACCAAATGGACTATTTAAAGAGTTAAGAAAAGTTCTTCCTAAAAATTCAGCTATTACACTTGATGCTGGCACACTTTGCCTTCAAGCTACTGATGCTTTAGAGTATTACAATCCTCCTTCTCTTTTTACTCCTTTAGATTTTGGATTAGTAGGTTTTTCATTTGCTTGTGGTTTAGGCATTAAGGTTGCGAAACCTAATAAAACTGTAGTTAGTTTAATGGGCGATGGTGGATTTGGCATGACTATTTCAGAATTAAGCACTGCCGTAGAGCATGGAATAAATACAATTACAATAGTTATGAATAATAAAAGTTGGGGTGCCGAAAAGGCTTACCAAAAAGATTTCTATGGTGAAAGATATTTGGGCGCAGATATTCAAAGTCCTCCTTTTGATGAGGTTGCTAAACTTTACGGTGCAAAAGGAATTAAAGTAAAAAAATTATCAGAGGTAAATCAAGCAGTTAAAAGTGCACTTAAAGCAAACAAACCAGTTGTTATAGATGTTGATGTAGATCCAAAAGCATTATACAGTTTTAGAAGAGATAGCTTTACACATCGAATTAAAAAATGAAATTAGAATTAAGAAAATTTAATAAATTTGTAGATAAAACTTTTATTGAGGGTGGAAAAGAAGCTCAAGAGCCAGTTTTAATGGTTTCTGTAGCAGCAGTTTTTAAAAATCCCTGGGACGGTAAAGGTTTTGTAGAGGACTTAAAACCTATAATTTTAGATCTAGCTCCAAAACTTGGAGATTTACTTGTCCCAGAATTAATTAAAGAAATAGGTTCTCCTGATAAAATATTAGCTTATGGAAAAGCCGGTGTAGTTGGATTAAATGGAGAAATTGAGCATGCATCTGCTTTCATTCACACGTTGAGATTTGGTAATAAATTTAGAGATGCGGTCGGTGGTACTTCTTACCTAAGTTTTACGAACACAAGGGGTCCTGCCGGATCAAAAATATCAATCCCAATGATGCATAAAACTGACTCAGGTTTAAGGCCTTATTATTTAACACATGAGTTTACAATACATGATGCTCCATTTGATGACGAAATTGTAATCGCAATTGGAGGTGCTTCAACTGGAAGAGCACATGCTAGAACAGGTGATAGATACCAAGACATGAAGGAAATGGGCATTGAACCAAAGTAATAATGATTCATGCAACAGACTCAAAAGGTACATTCTATATATTAAATAAAAAAGATAGAACTCCAATCATATTTATCCACGGTGTGGGACTTGATCACTCTATATGGGATTCACAGATAAATGAATTTGATAATACTGTTTTAATTTATGATATTCTAGGTCATGGTAAAACACCTTTAAACAAAAATGATTTAAGTTTTGATGATTTTTCCAATCAAATATTAAACTTAATGGATGAATTAAAATTTAATAAAGTTCACTTAGTTGGTTTTTCTATAGGTTCATTAATTGCAAGAAATTTTGCTTCAAGATTTAACGATAGATTAGCTTCTCTTACACTTTTGTGTTCTATATTTAATCGATCTGATAAAGAGCAAAAAATTGTAAATGATAGATTTGAACAGACCAAAAAAGATCATAAACTTACTAAAGATGCTCTTAAAAGGTGGTTTACAGAAGATTTTTTAAATAAAAATCCAGGCATCTCCGATAAAATTTTCAATATTCTTCAAAACAATAATATGAATAATTTTATAAAGATCTATTCCTTATTCGTGAAACATCAAGACAATGAAAAATTTGAAAACATCAAGACTAAAACTTTAGTGATAACTGGTGAAGGTGATGTGGGATCAACCCCAGAAATGTCAATTAATTTAGGTAAAAAAATTAAAAATTCTGTTGTAAAAATTATTCCTAAAGGAAAACATCTCTGTAGTATTGAATGCTCAGATGATGTAAATAATACAATAAAAGACCATATACAAAATGCCTGAATTAAAAAAATATAAAATGTTTATTGGAGGAGAATGGGTTGACTCTGATACTAAAAAAACTTTTGAAACATTAAACCCAGAAGATAACAAACCATGGGCTGTTGTTCCAGAGGCAAGTGCCAATGATGTCGATAAAGCAGTTAAAGCTGCTCAGAAAGCTTTTGAAGGGGATTGGCCAAAAATATTACCAAGAGAAAGAGCTAAATTTTTAAGAGCTATTGGAAAAAAACTTAGAGACAATGCAGAATTACTTGGCAAGATTGAAACGATTGATACTGGAAAGCTATTTAGAGAAACCAACAAGCAAGCAAACTATATAGCAGAATATTATGACTATTACGCTGGTATGGCTGATAAAGTTGAAGGTACTGTTCTTCCAATAGACAAACCAAACATTCAAGCTATAACCTCAAGAATACCTATAGGTGTTATTGCAGCAATTGTGCCATGGAACTCCCAAATGTTTTTAACAGCAACAAAACTTGCTCCAGCTCTAGCTATGGGAAATACAGTTGTAATTAAATCCTCTGAGCTTGCACCTGCTGTGATGTTTGAATTTGCAAAACTTATAGAGGAAACTGGTATTCCAAAAGGAGTAGTAAATGTGATTACGGGATTTGGAGATCCATGTGGTAAAGCTTTAACCACGCATGATTTAGTTGAGAAAGTGGCTTTTACAGGAGGACCTGAAACTGCAAGACATATTATTAGAAATTCTGCAGAAAACTTGTCAGAGGTTAGTTTAGAATTAGGTGGAAAAAGTCCAGTTGCAGTATTTGATGATGCACATCAGGAAAATGCTATCAATGGAATTACTGCAGGTATATTTGGTGCTAGTGGACAAAGTTGTATTGCAGGTTCAAGATTATATTTGCAAAAAGGAATTTATGATGAGTTTCTTGATAAACTTACAAAAAGAGCTGAAAAAATTAAAATTGGTGCTCCAATGGATCCTGATACTGAAATGGGCCCTTTAAGTAACTTTAAGCAACTGGAAATTATCGAAAAAAATATAAAAAAAACAATAGAGCAAGGTGGAAAGGTTAGATGTGGAGGAAAAAGACATCCATTTTCTAATGAAGGTTATTATTTTCCTCCAACAATAATTGAGTGTGATAATCACAATCTTCCAACTGCTGAAAATGAACTATTTGGACCAGTTTTATCTGTCATGAAATTTAATGATGAAAAGGAAGTCATAGAAAAAATGAATGATAATCAATATGGATTATCTTCTGGTGTATACACCAGTGACTTTGCTAGAGGTTTGAGAGTATCTAATGCTATTAGGGCAGGAATTACATTTGTTAATACGTATAGACTAATTTCACCTTCTGCACCTTTTGGAGGAATTAAAGATAGCGGGTATGGAAAGGAAGCAGGAATGGAGTCAATTAAAGATTATACTAGAGTTAAAACTACTTGGTATTATACTTCTGATGAACCAACTTTAGATCCTTTCTCAATCAGATAATAATTGTCAACAAAACATACATTACTTATTTTATTCGTAGTCTTCCTACTTGGAAGTGCATATCCAACAGGTAAATTAGGATTAAACGATACAATACCTCCAATTCTTTTTGGTGGTTTAAGAATGTTAATTGTGTTTTTATGTTTAATACCATTTTTTAAATTTCAAACAATTGAAAGAAAATATATTATTCCTTTGATTGGGTTTTCAATTTGTTTTGGCGTTATGGTTAATATGTTTTTATATTTGTCCATAAACGCTTCAAGCATTCTAGCACCTATAACAATAGGAGCTCAGCTTTCTATTCCTTTTGGCATAATATTAAGTTCAATATTTTTGAGTGAAAAGATAAGTTATAAAAAGTGGTTACTTATCATGACATCTTTTTTTGGTATTGTGATACTTGCTTTTGATCCAAAAGTTGTTGAGGAATTAACAGGATCTCTCCTAATTTGTTGTATGGCGTTTTTTTATGGTTTATCGCAAGTTTTCTCCAGGTATCTTAAAAATTTAGATGTAAAATTTACAAATACATTTATGAGTTTAGTTGGCTTTGTAATTTTATTTACACTATCAGTATTGTTTGAAGGAACTTCTATTCAAACTATTAAAAATATTAGTATTGGAAGTTGGCTTACAGTTTTATATGCAGGAGCTATAATCTCTTTATTAGGTCATTTAATGATGTTTTATTTGTATAAATTTTATCCAATTGATATGGTGCTTCCTTTCTACGCTTTGTTCCCAGTTTTTGGGTTAATTCTTACTTTTTTCATTTTCGGTGAAGTTCCATCTTTAGTTACTGTTACTGGGGGATTAATTGTAATTACCTCTGTGTTTTTTGCACAAAAAATGAGATAATTTTGTCATTGAAAATTATAACTAATAGGATTTAATTTAACTTTATAAATTGTTAACAATTAGAGGGAATATATGAAAAAACTAGTATTAGCGATGTTTGTCATTGTATCTTGCTTTACCTCAAAAGCATATTCAGATGGACATGGCATTAAAATGGGAATTATTTTAGGATTTACAGGTCCTATTGAGTCCCTAACTCCAGCTATGGCTGCTTCTGCAGAGCTTGCATTTAAAGAAGCTTCAGACTCAGGTTCATTGCTAGGTGGTAAAAAAATTTCTGTTGAAAGAGCAGACTCAACTTGTGTTGACTCAGCTGCTGCAACAGCTGCTGCCGAAGGTTTAATATCTGGCGGTGTAGTTGCAATTATGGGAGCTGACTGTTCTGGAGTAACTGGAGCAATTGCAACAAATGTTGCTGTACCAAATGGTGTCGTTATGATTTCACCATCAGCTACATCTCCAGGATTGACTGATCTTAAAGACAACGGTTATTTCTTTAGAACTGCTCCATCTGATGCAAGAGGTGGTCAAGTATTAGCAGATATTACTAAAGATAGAAAAGTTAAAAGTATTGCAGTTACACATACAAATAATGATTATGGAAAAGGTTTAGCAGATGTATATGTTGCAGCTGTTAAAGCTCACGGTATAAACGTAACTGTTGTAACAGCTCACGAAGAAGGTAAAGGAGACTACGGTGCAGAAGTTGCTACTCTGGCAGCTGCAGGTGGAGATGCTTTAGCTGTTTTAGGTTACTTAGATCAAGCTGGAGGAAGTATCATCGATGGCTCATTAGACTCAGGTGCATTTGATGTATTTGTATTATCTGATGGTATGATCGGTGACTCTTTGACAGACAGATTTGGGAATGATTTAAATAAATCTTTTGGATCACTTCCAGGATCAATGGGTAAAGGCGCAACAATATTCAAAGATGTTGCTGGTGCTGCAGGTATTGACTCTTCAGGTCCTTACACTTCAGAATCTTACGATGCTGCAGCTTTGATAGTATTGGCTATGCAAGCTGGCGGAAAAGCTGACAGAGGAACTGTTCAAGCAAATGTAATGTCTGTTGCGAATGCTCCAGGAGAAAAAATTTATCCTGGTGAATTGAAAAAAGCTTTAGATTTATTAGCTAGTGGGAAAGCTGTAAATTATGAAGGAGCTTCAAGTGTAGAACTTACAGATGTTGGAGAAGCATCTGGTGCCTTTATTGAAAAAGAAATTAAGGGTGGTAAGTTTAAAGACAAAAAACAAAGATAATACTTAATTATTAAACTCCAGCGGTGAAAATCGCTGGAGTTTTTTTTATCCTAAAATATTGTTCAACACGTAAATACTAAGAGACGACATAAATAGAATTATCGAAAAATTAATAATTTTCCAAACTCTGTTGTTGTTTAAATAATCAGATAAAAACTTAGACAAATATCCCAATGTAAAAAAAAATATTATTGATGAAAGAGCTGCACCAAATCCAAATAATATTTTTTGATTAATTAAAAAACTTTTCGAAAAGTTTCCTAAAAAAAATACAGTATCGGAATAGACATGCGGATTTAAATAAGTAAAACCAAGTGTTTTAACAATTACTAAACTTAGACTTACTGTTTCATTTTTTCGATTTATTTCAAAATTGATA
>LULE01000245.1_pt1 | contig 16755 bp, 12 predicted proteins | sample 728231 | NCBI WGS metagenome assembly LULE01 (sample SAMN03860297, study PRJNA289734) | marine metagenome | biome: seawater column; feature: ocean; material: water; isolation source: Red Sea water column Station 192 - depth 10m | place: Saudi Arabia: Red Sea | collected 2011-10-15 | depth 10 m | reverse complement strand
AGAATCTCTCATTAATCTTTTAGTGTTTGATAGTGCTTGAGGTGATCTTTTTGCTAATGAATTTGCCCAGGAGTATGTCTCCTCAAGAAGGTTATTATCTTCAACAACTTTATTAGCAATGCCGAAATCTAAACACATTTGCGAATCTATTTTTTTTGCTTCAATAGCAAATTCAAGGGCCTTTGCATATCCTAAGAATCTTGTTAAAAGCCAATTTAATCCACCATCTGGAACAAGAGCTATATTGCTAAAAACTGAAAGAATATATGATGATTTTGTCATAATTCTTAAATCACAGGCCATCGCTAATGCTGCGCCAATACCAGCTGCTGGACCATTAATTGCAGCTATTACAATTTTTGGCATTTCAACAATATCATTGAAAATAGGCATATAACCACGAAGAAGAGCATCTTTTGATGGACAGTCAGGATCCCAACTCGCTTCTCTTTCAGTTAGATCAGCTCCTGCTGAAAATCCTTTGCCTGAGCCGGTGAGAATAATTACCCTCACTGATTCATCTTCAGTTAAATTTTTAAATGCTTGTTGGAGGTCTAGAACTAACTGCTCATTAAATGCATTTAAAACATTGGGTCTATTTAATGTAACTGTTGCTATAGGTGATTCAATATTTATTTGAAGTGTTTCAGTATTCATAATTAAATTATAGGTTATTTTTTTTTCAAAATTATATCATTATGCTCGGAGAAGACTTTTCCTCCAATTTGCTCGCCATCTTTCCTTGACCACTCAACATATGATTCGTTTGAAGGTTTCTTATGAAAAAATACATTCATAATTTCAGACAGAACTTTTTGACTAGGTAGTGCAATACCCTTCTTTCTTAAGATTAATCTTATTAACTCTTCTATTAAAAAAGAAGGTGTCTCAATAAATTTTGCTCTTTCAATGATGCCTGTAGAAATTTCTTTTTTAAAGTTTTTTTCAAGCATGAAATCTAATGAAAGTTTTTTCTTTTTAGCTGTTAATGAGGTAAGTGCAGCCCTTTCAGGAAGTTTGCTCCATCTTTTTCCAAGGGATGGTATGATCTCATTTCTCAAAAAATTCCTATCAAAATCATTATTTAAATTTGTATCATCTTCAACGTATGGCAAATCATTTTTATGAATGAAAATTTCCAAATCAGATTTAGATAAGTTTAAAAATGGTCTTATTATCTCTCCTTTACCTAATGATCTTTTTTCATTTAAACCACTGAGACCATCAACTCCTGTTCCTCTGAATAGCCTAAGAAGAATTGTTTCAAAAACATCATCTCTATGATGAGCTAATAAAATCTGATCATTTTCATCTAGCAGGCTTTCAAAAATTTTATATCTTGCCTGCCTTGCCTGCGACTCAATACTAGATCTATTTTTTGAAACTTCTACCATGAAAGATTCAAATTTAATATTATTACTCCTGCAAAAACTCTCACAATGCTGCTGCCAGTTGTAACTATTTTTTGAAAGATTATGATTTATATGAATTGCTTTTAGATTACTTATTTTTTTTTGTTTTAAGGCTTTGTTACATAAAAATAAAAGTGCTGTTGAGTCCAATCCTCCACTAAAAGCTACAAAAATTCTATTCTTTGGAGACAATGCATCTAAGAGATTTGTAGAGAGTGACAAGCTATTTTCCTACTTCCGTAAGCCTTAAGTAACGTCTTTCTAAAAGTCTCTCAAGAGGAATCTTATTAAGATTTTCAATATTTGATAACAACGACTGCCTAACATGTTGAGAGATAGTTTTGTAATTTCTGTGTGCGCCGCCTATTGGCTCTTCAATAATTTCATCAATAATATTGAGCTTAATCAAATCTTTTGCAGTTAATTTCATTGCTTCTGCTGCTTCTTCTGCTTTCTCAGATGATCTCCATACAATTGAAGCACATGCCTCAGGAGAGGCCACAGAATAAATTGCATGCTCAAGCATACTCACGTGATCACCAACGCCTAAAGCTAGAGCTCCTCCTGATCCACCCTCGCCAGTTACAACTATAATAATTCTTGTATTTAGTTGAGACATAAGAGCTAAGTTAGAAGCAATTGCTTCACTTTGGCCTCTTTCCTCTCCCTCTATTCCTGGATAAGCTCCAGATGTATCTACAAAAGTTATGATAGGTATCTCAAACTGCTCTGCCATTTTCATTAATCTTTTTGCTTTACGATATCCCTCTGGTTGAGGCATCCCAAAATTTCTCCTAACCTTCTCCTCTGTACCCTTTCCCTTTTCATGGCCAATGATCATTACAGGTATATCATCTATTTTTGCAAGGCCGCCAATTATTGATGGATCATCACCAAACTGCCTATCTCCATGAAGCTCATCAAAATCAGAAAAAATATTTTCAATATAATCAGAGGTATGGGGTCTTTGTGGATGTCTTGAAATCAATACTTTGTTCCATCGAGAAAGATTTGAATATATTTTTTTAGTTCTATCTTCAAACTCCAATTGGAGCTTATCTATCTGAGATCTTAATTCAGGATTATCTTTTGAAACAATCTCTAGCGCATCAATTTTGTCTGAAATTTCTTCCAATGGTTTTTCAAATTCTAAAAAGTGACGTTTAATCATAATTAGCTCAATTTAATCTTATTATCTCCAAAGATGCTTCTTAAATTATCTAAATTTTCTGAATTTAGATCAATCATAAAGTTATCATTTAAAGAAATAAGCGCTTCTGTACTATCTTTGAGTATTTTTAACTTTACTTTACTTTCACCGCCCCAAAAATCTGAATCAATCTTATTAAGCTTAAATTTAATTTCTTGAAGAGAGTCACCACTGACAGTGTCACAAATAATTAAGAGATCTTTTTTGCTATCAACTAAGTCGCTTTCAACTGCATTTATATTCTTTACTCTCATTCTATACATTGTTGAATTAGTTTCTCTAGATCTGTAATCATCTACCTCAACTGATCCATAAAATCTTAAGATTGTATCTTCCTGAATGATTCCATATTTCTCTTCATACAAATCAGAAAGAATTATTCCATCCATAGATCCACTTTCATCATCAAAATTTACAAAAGTAATCGGTTTATTTTTAGAATCTTTTATCTGTCTAGTTGAATTAACAAGACCAACAATTGTTGCAGAAGAAGTATTAGCATCAAGATCTGATATTTTATGAGACCTTAAATCTTTAATATCATCTTTTATTGCTTCTACTGGATGGCCAGAAATATAAAAACCAAGGGCTTCTTTTTCATACTTCAGTTTCTGAGAAAAATTAAGAGGATTCACATCTTTATACTGGTCATAAGGATTAAAATCTTCCTCTACATTTGAAAATAGATCCCCTGCAAACAATGCATCAGATGCTTTTTTGTCACCTTCTTTTAGGATATCTGGTATACATGCTAAGGCAATTGATCTTGAATCACATATCGAATCAAAAGCTCCTGCTTTTGATAAAGATTCAAGTGATTTCTTTCCGCCTAATTTAACATTAACTTTTTTTGAGAAATCTAATAAGTTTTTAAATGTATGTTTTTCTCTAATGTCGGATAGGTGATAGATAAAAGATTCTGCTACGCCCTTGAGAGAGGTTAGTCCATATTCAATTTGTTTTTTTGGATTAACAAAGAAGTTTGTTCCGCTTGTAAGAATATTTGGACTTAAGACACTGATATTCATGTCTTTACATTCTTTAATTATTGAGCTTATTTTATCAGTATTTCCTTGAGCCGAAGAAAGAACAGCTGCCATAAAATACTCAGGATAATATGTTTTTAGATACGCCGTTTGAAATGATAGCAAAGCATAAGCCGCTGAATGAGATTTATTAAAGCCATAACCAGCAAAAGTCTCAATTAAATTAAATATTTTATTTGCGAGATCTTCTTTAATATTATTATCTTTACAACCATTAACAAAAATAGTCCTTTGCTTATCCATTTCTTCCACTTGTTTTTTTCCCATTGCTCTTCGGAGAATATCAGCTTGCCCAAGCGAGTATCCTGCTAGAACCCTTGCAGACTCCATAACTTGCTCTTGGTAAAGGATTACGCCATAAGTTTCAGATAAAACAGGTTCAAGCAACTTGTGAGGATACGTAACAGGGACCTTACCATTTTTTCTATTTACAAATTCATCATGCATCCCTGAATCCAATGGCCCAGGTCTAAATAATGCCAAGAGAGCAACTATTTCCTCAAATTTTGTCGGTTTAAGTCTTTTAATAAGATCCTTCATACCTGGGGATTCAAGCTGGAAAACTGCGGTAGTTTTTCCAGCGGATAGCAGCTCAAAAACTTTTGAGTCATTAAGATCTATACTTGATATATCTAGCAGATCCTTATTTTGTGAAGCAAGATCATCATTAATTGATTTTATTGCCTTATCTATGATCGTAAGTGTTCTTAGCCCTAAAAAATCAAATTTAACTAGTCCAATTTTTTCAACATCATCTTTATCAAATTGTGTAAGCACAGAAGAAGTATCACTATCAAAATATATTGGAGAAAAGTCTGAAAGTGACCCAGGCGCAATCACAACTCCTCCAGCATGTTTTCCAATGTTTCTAATACCACCTTCTAATTTGAAAGATAAATTCATAATTTCTTGGACTTCGTCATCATCCTTAATGGCCTGTTTGAGGACTGGCTGTCTAGATATTGCTTTTTCAAGAGTCATTCCAATCTCAAAAGGAATCATTTTAGAGATTCTATCTCCAAGACTATACGGTTTTCCAAGCGCTCTGGTAACATCTCTAACAACTCCTCTTGCAGCCATTGTCCCAAAAGTTACAATTTGCGATACGGCATCTTTACCATACTTTGAACTAACGTATTCAATAACTTTATCTCTCTTCTCCATGCAAAAATCTATGTCAAAGTCTGGCATTGATATTCTCTCTGGATTGAGAAATCTTTCAAAAAGAAGACCATGTTTGATCGGATCAAGAGCCGTAATACCTAGACAAAATGCAACTAAAGAGCCTGCTCCTGAACCTCTGCCTGGACCAACAGGGACATCATTATTTTTGGACCATTTTATAAAATCATAAACAATAAGAAAATAACTGGAAAATCCCATAGTTTTTATTTGGTCTAGCTCATATTTAACTCTTGCCTTGTATTCCTCTACCTTATCATTATCAAATTTAGCAATTAGATTATCTAGACTTTCTTCAACCAAACTCTTTAAGTGAGTATCAAAATCTTGCCCATCAGGAACAGGATACTCCGGTAGAAAATACCCATCAGGCTCTATACTCAAATTGCATTGTTTAGCAATTTCAAGAGTATTTGAAAGAACATCCGGAAAATCTCCAAATAAATCCTGCATCTCATCCTGGGATTTGAAGTACTGTTCCTCAGAATATATTTTTTCTCTGTTAGGATCATTCAGTGTTTTGCCACTATTAATACATACCTTGGTTTCATGAATTTCAAAGTCTTCTCTGTCTCCAAATAGAACATCATTTGTTGCTATTACAGGAATACTAAGTCTTGAGGCAATAGGTAGAATGGAAGCGATAAAAATTTTGTGACTTTCTTTACCAGTATTTTGAATCTCAATTACAAAATTATTTTTAAAATCTGCTTTATATTTCTCAATAAGCTCAACTGCTTCATTCTCCTTATCATTAAGAATGAGTGAAAAGATTTCGGAATTTTCAGATCCAGTTATTACAAAAATATTATTGCAAATATTTAAAAAATCATCATATAAGATACTTTTTGATTGGTTTCTACTAGCTTTTGAAAGTCCATGCATGAGGTTCTTGTGTCCATCAATATTTTTAGCTAGGCAGAGAAACTCATAAGGTCTATCCACTGAAGATCTGGCAATATTAAGTGTTGATCCACTTATGGGTTTAATGCCTTCTTTTTCACATTTCTTAAAAAATTTGACGAGACCAAACATGTTGGAATGATCTGTTAATGCAATTGCTGGCATACCAAAAGATTTTGCTTTTTCAACAAGTTTCTCTACAGATAAGAGTCCTTTAAATATACTGTACTCTGATGAAACTCTTAAATGAGCAAATGATGATTTCATCAATTCACACCTTTAAAAGTTTTTCTATGGATTCTTGTTAAACCATATCTTTTAAGCATTTCTTTGTGAAATTTTGTTGGATATCCTTTGTGTTTATGGAATCCGTAATCAGGAAATTCTTCACTATATGCCATCATTAACTTATCTCTATATACTTTTGCTACTATGGAAGCTGCACTAATTGATGGTATCAAATTATCTCCTCCCACAATAGACTCTATTTCAATTGAAGTTTTAAAAATATGAACGCCGTCAACTAAAATTTTTTTTGGTTTCACATCAAGCTTTTCTAATGACCTTTGCATCGCTAACAAGGAAGCTTGTAAGATATTAATTTTATCAATCTCGTGGTTATCTGCAGCTCCTATTGCAAATATGGAATTTTCTATTATTTCCTGACTCAAATTCTCCCTTTTTTTTGGGGAAAGTTTTTTTGAGTCCACGAGGCCTTTTATTGGCCTCTTTAGGATTACAGATGCAGCTATTACAGGTCCAGCAAGACAGCCTCTTCCAACTTCATCAACACCAGCAATCATTGATTTATAAGATAGATACTTCTTTGGCCAAAGAATCAAAACCAATGCCTTTAAGATTTTTTATTATAAGGCTGGTCTTTTGATCAAGTAAAAATTTATTTATTTTTAGCTTTTGTGTTTCTAAGAGTATATTTTGCGGCGTACATGCTGTTTGAACCAACTCAGGAAAGAATTTTTGTGAAAGAAGAAGGTTTGGAAGGCCAATTATTTCTGTTTGCATCATTCTTGAAATAATGAAATGGTTAAAAAATGATGTTTTATAACAAATTATTGGGTGAGCCCCTAAAACACAAGATTGCAGTGAAGCGGTTCCAGAAGTAACGATAGAAAAATCTGATATAGATAAAAAATCATTTGCGGCATTAACCTCAATAGAGTAATGAACCTTAGAGTCATTTAAATATGAATCAATATGTTCAAGATCATCATGGTTTACAGCTGGTATGAGAAAATGAGCATTTTCATTTAAATCATTATAAAGTTTCATAAATTCTAAATAAGTTGGCATCATATTCTTTATTTCTGAATTTCTGCTTCCAGGCATGATGCTAATGTATTTTTTATCCTTATCAAGGTTAAATTTCTTCAGAACATCCGATGTTATGCTTGGTTTAAGTTCTGAAAAATGATGCCCTAGAAGAATATTATTTAAGCCATGTTTTTTATAAAAATCATGTTCAAATTTAAATAGTGATGCACTGAGGTCAGTATATTTTTTTATATTCTTTAACCTTCCCTTTCTCCAAGCCCAAATAGAAGGTGTAACTAGTTGAACTGTTTTTATTTTTGAGATTTTCTTTAATTGCTTTTGAATTTGCATATTAAAATCGGGCGAATCTATGCCTATAAAAACATCAATCTTTTCATTTATAAACAAATTACAAAGATCATTCTTATAAGACATGATCTTGGAATAATTAACAATAGGATCTACGAGGCCCATTATATTTAAATTATTAAAGTCAAACACTGATTTGAGCCCCTGACCCTGCATTTTTGGACCGCCAACACCAAAGATCTTTACATTTTTTATTTTTTTTAGGGCTTTAAGAAGATTTTCTCCTAAAATGTCACCGGAATGCTCTCCAGCAACAATTCCTATCTTGATAGAATCTTTCACCTATCTGAGAATGCCTCTTTCTGAAGATTTAATAGAGTCGATAAAGTTTCGTACTTCTTGGACATTACTGGACTCGATAGATTCAACTTTCTCTATTGCATCCTTTAAATTAAATCCTTTTCTATAAATAATTTTGTATGCTTTTTTAAGAATGGATATTGTTTCCTGATCAATACCTCCTCTTTCCATGCCTACTGAATTTAGCCCAACAACTCTTGCAGGATTTGAAGCTACTTTTATGTATGAAGGTACATCCATTGTTATCGAAGCATTCATGCCTGCAAAAGAATAGTCTCCCATCTGGCAAAACTGATGAATGGTGGTTAAAGCTCCTATAGTCACATTGTTACCTACAGTTACATGACCAGCTATACCTGCATTATTAGCAAAAACATTATTATTCCCAACGACGCAATCATGAGCAACATGAGCATAAGCCATAAATAAGTTCTTGTTACCAATTACTGTGGTGCTTTTATCTTGGACAGTTCCTCTATGGACAGTCACACCCTCTCTGAAGATATTTTCATCTCCGATTACAAGAGTTGTTTCCTCACCTCTAAATTTCTTATCTGGAGTATCCTCGCCTATGGTGCAGAACTGATAAAAGGTATTATTTTTTCCAACAGTTGTTGGGCCTTTCAAAACTACATGGGACAGCAATTTTGAACCAGATTTTATTTTTACTTTTTCTCCTATAATACAAAAAGGTCCGATTTCGACATCACCATCGATTTCAGAAGAAGGATGTATTATTGAGGATTCATGAATAGACATTTATTTTTTTCTCTCTGCACATAATATATTAGCAGAACAAACTAATTTACCGTCAACTTCAGCAAAACACTCAAATTTCCAAATTCCTCTTGTACTTCCAAGAACTTTACTGAAAATATCTACTTTGTCTCCAGGAAATACTCTTTGCCTGAATCTTGCTTTATCTACTCCAGCAATGACATAAATTGAACCTTCTTCAGGAGTCTTACCCATGGTCTTAAAGCCAAGAATTCCTGATGCTTGACCCATAGCTTCTATTAGAATTACTCCAGGCACAATGGGATTCCCTGGGAAATGGCCCTCTAAAAATACATTTTCATCTTTTACATACATTACAGCATGGATGTTATTGCCTTCTTCAAGAGAAATTACTTCGTCTATGAAAAGAAATGGATCTCTATGCGGAAGATACTTTAATATCTGATCACCAGATAGAATCATCTATTTACCTCTTTTTTTAATAAAAACAGCCGACTTTGACCAATTCATATGATTTTGAGCAGGCATAATGCCAATATAATTTCCAGATGACTTTATGCTCTTTGTGATTAGAGTGTGTGCGCCAATGGTTACATCATCACAAATCTCAAGGTGTCCCAGAACACCTGAAAGGCCTCCCATTTTAAAGTTTTTTCCTATCTTAGTTGATCCAGCTATTGCACAACAGGCTGCTATTGCTGAGTTAGATCCCAAAGAAACGTTATGAGCAATATGTATCTGATTATCTAATTTCACCCCATCAGAGATTATTGTATTTGAAATTGCGCCCCTATCAATTGTGCATCCTGCACCGATTTCAACATTATCTCCAATCTCAAGTCCCCCAAGCTGTTCAATTTTTTGATAGCTTTCCTTTTCAGGCGCAAAACCAAATCCATCAGAGCCCAAAACAGAATTTGGATGAACCATGCAATCTTGCCCAATTGAAACATCTTTTAGAATTGTCGAATTTGGATAAATGACTGTTTTATCACCTATCTCACAATTTTCACCTATATAAACATTTGGACCAACTTTGACATCTTTACCCAAATTTACAGAATTATGAATAAAGACACTATCTTGAAAAGAACCATTAAAGAAATCAATTTCATCACTAAAAAGCTTTGATAGTTTTGCAAAAGCAAGATACGGATCAGAGCATACCAGGAGTGTAGTTTCGTTATTTGTTTTAATGCCCTCTTTGACTATTACAGCTGAAGCTTTTGTGCTTTCTAAAAGTTTAATGTATTTTGAGTTAGCTAAAAAAGTTACTGAGCCTCCAACAGCGCTATCAAGGGTTGCAATATTATCAATCTGCAAATCATCATCTCCGACTATCGAAGCATCGATATATTCGGAGATGAATTTTATTGAGTATTTCTTATTCTCAGATCCAGACACTAGTTAGATTCTGGTTCTGCATTTGCAGCTCCATCTAGCGCATCTGTCACTTGCTCAGTAATGCTTACAGAGCCATCAAAATATAAAGCTTGATCAGCACCAAGTAATAATTGAATCTTTTTCGCAACAATAAGATCATTTATGATTTGCATCATAGCGGGATTTAATTGTGCAGCAACAGTTTGAATAGTCTCATTTTGTTTAGCCTGTATTTTTCCTAAAACAAACTCAAGATCTGTTGTTTTTTCTTGAATATCTTTTTGGAGTTCGGCAATTTCTTCATTTGAAAGAGTTTCTGCATCTTTTTGAAGTGTTTCAACTAAACTTTGTCTGTCTGCCTGAAGCTCTTGAGCTTGCTCAACCATTGATGCATATTCACTTTCTTCTTCAAGCGCTTTGAAAGCATCTTGAGCAACTTGTGTTTGAAGAATTGCTGCTTGTGTATCTATAACGGCAACATTCTGTGCTAATGCCGTTACAGAAAATAAGCCTACAAATCCTATACAAGGAATATATGTAAGTAATTTTTTCATAATAAGCCCCTATTTAAGTTCGTATATTCTATATTAAATTGTATGAAAAACACTAATAAATTTAAAACACAGTTCCTATAGTAAATTGAAACTCTTCAGTCCTCTCATACCTATCTTCATTATATGGCTTTGAGATCGCAAAACTCATTGGTCCAAACCCTGTTATCCAGGTTAAGCCAACTCCTATTGAGTATCTCAATTCATCAATGCTTGGTTTGTAGCAGCTTACTTGATAATCCCTACACTCCATTGCAAAAACATTACCAAAATCAAAAAAGAAAGCTGTTCTCATTGATCGCTGATCTTCAACCATTGGAAGTTTGAAAATCAACTGCATACTTCCCTCTATTTTTACGTCACCGCCAATTGGATCATCTCTTTGATAAATGATGCTTTGATTGTATGCAGGACTATCTGGGATTCCATCAAAATTCGAGTCTATTAAAGGTGGACATAAGTCATTAACTGTATCAAATCCATAACATGGTGAGGGAGTAGCTCTAGGACCAAGAGTATTTGACTCAAACCCTCTCAATGATCTTGGGCCCCCTGCGTAAAAATGTTGGAAGAATGGAACAGTATTTGTATCTCCATATGGCGCTAAATATCCAATTTCTCCTTGGAAGCCAAAAACAAGGTCCCAAACATTCAATGGCTGATAAAACTTCTGTCTGATATTTAATTTATAGTAATTAATATCACTTAAAGGCAAAGTAGCTAAAAATAATGCTTCGGTAGATGCGCCATCTGTTGGGAACATACCTCTATTAAGAGTTATTCTTGACCATACAGCTTGAGCAGAAACAGTTTGGAAAGAGTTACCTTCCTCAAGAAGGAAATCTAGAATATCCCTTACTGGTAATGTTCCCTGATCAATTTCTGTTTTATCATAAGTTAAATTTAAACCTACTCTCTGAGTATCTGATATAGGATATCCAAACTGTATACCGAGACCTTGAGAGTCACTAGTGTAGTTAGCTATGTTGAATTCACCATAATCTGTTTTTCTATAATAAAGACTATAACCCCTACTTGCTCCATCAATTGTGAAATAAGGATCATAAAAAGATAAATTGTAAACCTCTTGGTAGATGCTCTTATTTATTGCAATACCCACTGAGTTTCCTGTTCCAAGGAAGTTTCTCTCCTGCAGATTGAATCCAATCATTAAACCAAAATCACTATAACCTAAATTTCCTCCAACGTTACCTGTTGTCTCTTCTTCAACTCTAAATTTAACGTCAATTTGATCATCAGTGCCTGGAACGGGAACAGTCTCAACATTCACCTCTTTGAAGAATCCTAGTCTTTCTAGCCTAACTCTTGACTGCTCAATTTTATCATCAGATGCCCAAGCACCCTCAAACTGCCTCATCTCTCTTCTTAAAACATCATCTTGAGTGATTTCATTACCTTCAAACAAAATCTTTCTAGTGTAGGTTCTTTTGCCTGGATCGATTACAAAACTTAAATCAACCTCAAGCATTTCCTCATTTATATCTGGCTGACCTTTAACAGACGCAAATGCATAACCTTCATTTCCAAGAAGGCTTGTGAAAATCTCTTCAATTTGTGTAATCTGAGCTTGGGAGTATGTAATATCTTTTTGGGTTTTAATTATGGGATCAATAAGTTCCTCATTCAGAGGCATATCCCCAACAATTTTTACATCGCTAATTGTGTACTGGGGACCTTCTGAAATTATATATGTAATATAAATACTACTTCTATCTCTTGAAATACTGACCTGACTTGATTCAATTGAGAACTGCAAGTACCCTCTATCAAGGTAATAAGATTCTAGATTCTCAAGATCACCTTGTAGCTTTTCCCTGGAGTATTGATCATCATTTGAGAGAAAAGACAGCCAGCTACCTTCGCTTAACTCCATAACATCAAGCAAATCTTCATCAGAAAAAATGTTGTTGCCTAAAATTGTTATACCATCTATCTTTGCGCTTTCTCCCTCATCTATCTCAATTGAGATAGAAACTCTATTTCTAGGTTGAGGCGTTTCATATATTTCTACTCCCGCTCCATATCTACCTTGAGAGGAATAAGATCTTACTAACTCAGCTTTCATTCTCTCAAGCGTTGACCTTTTGTAAACTTGTCCTTCAGTTATTCCAATTCCATCAAAGCTTTCAAGTAAGATTTCAGTTTTAAGCGCACTATTGCCAGAAATATCAATTGAAGATATTGATGGTCTTTCAGCAACAGTTATTATTAAGGCATTGCCATCTCTTCCTATTTGAATATCATCAAATTGCTCTGTAGCAAAAAGTGCTCTTGTTATATCTACGATCTTTCGATCATCGATTTTATCTCCAACAGAAATCGGTATGGTGTTAAAAATACTTCCCGTTGAGACTCTCTGAAGACCAGCTATTCGGATATCGTTAACGATAAATTCTTCAAAAGCTAAAACGGTAGTTATGTTAAGAAGTAATAGGAAAGAAATTAGGCGCTTGAAAAATTTCATCAACCTACCCACCTAAAAATATCATTTGTAACAGCAAAAACTAGAAGAAATCCTACCATCAATGCACCTAGAGTATATGCAAAATTTTCAACTCTTGCAGGAAGTGGTTCTCCTCTTATCGCCTCTATCGCAAGCATGGTAAGTTGCCCGCCATCTAAAACAGGAATTGGCAGCAAGTTCAATACGCCTAAACTGATACTTAAAATAGCCATTAAATATAAAAAAGGTAAAAAACCTGCGCTAAATGCTTCGCCAGACATCTTCGCAATTCCTACAGGGCCGCTAAGATTTTCTGCACCCATATTTCCAGTAATCATTTTTCCTATAAATAAAAGTGTTTTTATACTTAGATTGTATGTATCTCTGACAGACTTTGTGAAAGCTTCAAAAATAGATCTTTTGTATGCAGCTGAGATACCAAGAATTGGAGTACCTGCTTCAGATATTTCAGTGTTTATAAAAAAGTTTTTTGTTTCTCCATTTCTTTGAATAACAAGATTAACGTTACTACTAGGTGAAGATGTGAGGATATCTGAAACCTCTGCAAAATGGTTAATGCTTTTACCATCTATTTCTAGAATTTTGTCACCTGCTTTAACACCAGCAAGTGATGCTGGTCCCTGTCTGGAAAGTGAGCCAATTTCTGGAGATATGTAAGATGTTATCTCAATTGGAAAGAACTTTTCTGGTTCTTGTTGTTGTTCTGAATTACTTAAAAAGTCTACAACACTTATATCTCTATAGTATGTCTCAGAGCTTTTAGCATTTAAAAAGCCTACATTTATTTCACCTGTAAGACCTGCATTAGCCAGGAGTGCAAGTCTATATTCTGTAGGATTTAAGATTTTTTCACCATTTATAGAAACAAGAATATCGTTTTTATTAATGTCACCAGATATAGATGAACTAGAAACATATTCACCATCAACAAGAAAAATTGGTTTTACCGTTTGTTGAGACGAAAATATGAAGGTAAATATAATTACTGCAAGAATAAAATTAGCAAGAGGGCCAGCAAACATTACAGCAGCTCTTTGCCACTTTGGTTTTGTTTCGAATAAGTTATCTAACTGCTCATCAGTAAAGTTTTTTTTCATTTCAGGTTCAGCATCTAGAGCTTTCTTTGATAAATAAGATACGTAGCCTCCAAGAGGTAATGCTGATAGAGCAAATTCGGTCCCTTTTTTATCTTTCTTTTTATAAATAACTGGGCCCATGCCTACTGAAAATCTATCAACATGTACTTTGCACATTCTTAAAACAAAGAAATGACCGCCCTCATGAATTACAACAAGGACACCCAAAAGAATTAGAAAAGCAATTATAGTTATCATAAGTGTTTTAAGTTAGTGATTTTATCACCATATTAGATATATTGCGTGCCTCCTGATCAATTTCAAAAATATCTTCAATACTATTAAACTTTGACATCTCTTTTGTATCAAAAGTTCGTAAAATTACCTCATATATTTGTCTAAATGTAATCCTTTTCTTTAGAAAATTTTCTACTGCAATCTCATTGGCAGCATTAAAATAAATTCCCTTTGAGCTATCTTCTCGAACAGCTTCTCTCGCCAGATGAACAATTTCAGCTCTGTCATTTGGAAAGCTTTCAAAGTTAAGCTTGAGATTATTAAAATCAATGGGCTGGAATGGAATTGAAAGTCTTTTATCATATGACATTGCATTAGCAATAGGTACGCGCATATCGGGATTACTCATTTGGCAAATTGAAGACCCATCATTAAATGTAACTATCGAATGAACAATGCTCTCAGGATGGATTACAAGCTCAAAGAAGCTCTCATCCATATCAAATAAATAGCATGCTTCAATGAGTTCTAAACACTTATTTACAAGAGTAGCTGAATCTATAGAAATCTTCGATCCCATTTCCCAGTTAGGATGATTTAGCGCGTCTTGAACTCCAACATTATTGAGTTCATCTATATTCTTTCCATGAAAGGGCCCTCCTGAGGCAGTAATGACTATTTGCTTAACATCTTGTGTTGATCTAGACTCAGGTAAGCATTGAAAAATAGCATTATGCTCGCTATCAATTGGAACTAGTTCGGTATTATTTTCTCTTGCAGTTTCCATCAGCAATGATCCGCCTGCAACAACGCTTTCTTTATTAGCAAGAAGGATCTTTTTACCTGATTTTGCTGCATGGAAAGTAGACTTAATTCCAGCAAAACCTGAGATGGCTGAGATTACAATATCAACATCACTTGAATTGAAGATATCGGAAAGCTCTTTCTCATCTTCAAAAATAACTGCATCTTCGGTTTTTATTATATTTTCTTTTGCTGATTTATCATTTATGTATATGTACTTTGGATTATACTTTTTGATAATCTTGTTAGCCTTTTCAACATTACTGTTTAACGAAATGCCTACTAGTTCAAAGTTTTCTTTATTTGAGTCGATAACAGATAGAGCATTTTCTCCAATACTCCCAGATGCACCAAGAATGAATATCTTTTTCAAAAGTATGATCCTGCCGTATATAAGAGAAGTGAAAAAAATAAAGTCATTGGAATAGCCGCTAAATGAGAGTCAACTCTATCGAGCAAACCTCCATGCCCCGGGAGAATACTACCTGTATCTTTAACACCTGCTTTTCTTTTTAGAAAACTAAAAAAGTAGTCTCCGCATAATGCGAATGGGATTGCAAGAACCATTGTTAATGCGTGTACAAGAGAAATTTCTTCTAGGAATAAGTATGTGCATATAACAAAAAATAAACTAGAAATGAGGCCGCCGATTAATCCTTCAATGGTCTTGTTAGGACTTAGCTTGGGAAGAAATGAATTTTTTCCTAGATTTTTACCAAAGATATATGCACCAGTATCAAAAACTGCAATATTAAAAATAACTGCTAATAGAAATATTCTAGATCCAGTTACTAATTGAAAACATACCAAGCAAAAAGCAGATATTAATAGCAAACCAACCCAAAAATTATTAAATGCAAAATTTGAGGATAAGCGCCCTTGCTTAAAGAATATTTGATAAGCAACTACAATCCAAACCGTTATTCCCAACATTGTTATAAATGATATTGGTTCAAATAATCCTCCAAAATAATAATTGGCGGTTATTAAGATAATAAACATTGTTAAAAAAATTAATCTCTTTCCATTACTTGATTCTGAAACTGACATCCATTCGAGGAACAAAGCCAAAGAAAGTATAGATATGAAGATATTCAAAATCAGATTTGATGAGTAAAGTATCAAAGTGATAACAATAGCTGAAATAAAAATTGCAGTTATTGAACGCTTTAAAAATTCTTGTTTAAGTTCGCTCACCGAATCTTCGCTCCGAATTAAAATATTTGTTTATGTTTCTTTTAAAATCCTTTTTTGAATAATCTGGCCAGAGTTTTCTAACAAAATGAATCTCAGAATAAGCTATTTGATATAAAAGAAAATTGCTTATCCTTGTATCCCCTCCAGTCCTAATTAGCAAATCAATACTGGGTTCAGGAACTTGCGATAATTCATTAATTGTATGGTCATTGATATCAGATGCTTTAATTTTCAATCTAGATACCTCTCTAGCGATATTAATAATGTCCATTTTACCACCATAACCAAGTGCTATATTCAGTCTTAGTTTAGGTTTATTGCTGAAAGATTTCTCTTCAGCAAATTTGATCTTTTCATAAGTTTTTTTGCCAAAATTAGAATAATCGCCAAAAAATCTGACTTTTACATTTTGCTCAATTAACTCATCCAGCTCATTATTAATACTATTAAAAATAAGATTATTTATGGCTTTGACTTCAGACTTTGGTCTTTTCCAATTTTCAGTGCTAAATGCATAAACCGTAAGAGATTCAATATTTTGATTCACTGACTCCTTAACTATTTCCTTGAGTGCTGATACTCCCCTAGCA
>LULE01000242.1_pt1 | contig 16840 bp, 15 predicted proteins | sample 728231 | NCBI WGS metagenome assembly LULE01 (sample SAMN03860297, study PRJNA289734) | marine metagenome | biome: seawater column; feature: ocean; material: water; isolation source: Red Sea water column Station 192 - depth 10m | place: Saudi Arabia: Red Sea | collected 2011-10-15 | depth 10 m | reverse complement strand
GCTCCGACCTCGCCCAGCTGATCCAGGACCTCACCGACCAGATGAAGGAGGCGGCCACGGAGCTGCAGTTCGAGCTCGCTGCCCGCCTGCGCGACGAGATCGGTGAGCTCAAGAAGGAGCTCCGGCAGATGATTGAAGCGCAGAAATGAGGGCTCGCACGGTCCAGGTCACCTTCGACTGCGCCGACCCCGAGCGGCTCTCCCGGTTCTGGGCCGAGGCCCTGGGCTACGTCGTCCCAGCACCGCCCGGGCGCGCGCTCGCGCCCGACGAGGACGTCTTCGAGGCCTGGCACGCCTTCCTGGCCGAGGCCGGGGTCCCGCGGGAGCGGTGGAGCGCGGCGTCGGCCTGCCAGGATCCCGACGGCGTCGGCCCGCGGCTGTTCTTCCAGCAGGTGCCGGAGGGCAAGCAGGTCAAGAACCGCCTCCACCTCGACGTGCGCGTGGGCACCGGCCTGGTCGGGGAGGAGCGGGTGGCGGCCCTGGAGGCGGAGTGCGCCCGGCTCGAGCAGCACGGTGCCTCGCGCGTGCGGCTGATGGAGGCCGACGGCTTCAACGAGTCGTGCCTGGTGATGCAGGACCCCGAGGGCAACGAGTTCTGCCTCGACTGAGCCCTGACCGATGCACGGCCCGAAGCTGGTGGAGGCTCATGCGTCCTCGTCGCGCTTCAGGGCACCGGCGCGCATCGCCTGCCGGCTGACGACCAGGCCGACCAGCCGGGAGACGACCAGCGCCACGTAGAGCACGCCGGCGACCATCTCCACCGCGACCAGCGACCGTGCGTGCGCGCCGACCGGCACCACGTCGGAGAGCCCGACGCTGGTGAGCACCGAGAAGGACAGGTAGAGCAGCTCGAACCAGCTGCGCACGCCCTCGCTGCCGGTGCCGGCGAAGGAGTCCGGCCACACCACCTGCACCGCCGCGTAGACGTAGGCGAAGCCCCAGGCGACCACGGTGAAGGCGGCCCCGGTGGCGTAGAGCTCGTCGCGGGTGACCCGGTCGTCGTGGAAGACGTAGCGGATCATCGAGTAGGAGACGTAGAAGTAGAACGGCGCGTGCAGCAGCGCCGAGGTCAGCACGATCCACGGCGTGCCGTCGCCGAGGGCCTCCAGCACCGTGAAGACCGCTGCGGGGGCGCCCAGTGTCAGCGCCACCCAGGTCAGGGCCGGCGTGCGGCGTACGGCGGCGACGGCCGCGCCCACCGCCAGCATCTGCCCGACCCCCAGCACGGCACGGCCGCCGGGGGAGCCCTCCAGGAACGGGAAGGCGAGCACCACGAGCAGCTGGGCGGCCAGCAGCACGGCGGAGGGACGGGGGCCCAGGACGCCTCCGGGACGCGGGTCGTGGGAGTGGCGGCGAGCGGTCACGTCGCGACCCTAGGCGGCGGGCGGCCACCTGGGGAGGTGGACCGGTACACCGGGGTGTGCGGACGAGGAGCACAATGGGCGCGTGCCCAGCCCTGCGACCTCCCGCGCAGCCTCCTGGGTCGTGTGGGGCAGCGCGCTCTCGCTGTACCTCTTGGCGGTCTTCCACCGCTCCTCGCTGGCCGTGGCCGGCCTCGAGGCCGCGGAGCGCTTCGACATCACTGCGGCGCAGCTGGCGACGTTCACGATGCTGCAGCTGATGGTGTACGCCGGCATGCAGGTCCCCGTCGGGCTGCTGGTGGACCGCTTCGGCCCGCGCAGCGTCATCCTCACCGGCGCGGTCGTGATGACCCTGGCCCAGGTCGGGTTCGCCCTCGCCGACTCCTTCGTCCTGGCCCTGCTGGCCCGCACCCTGGTCGGCATCGGCGACGCCATGACCTTCATCTGCGTGCTGCGCCTGGTCGCCACCTGGTTCCCGACCCGACAGGTCCCGTTCCTCACCCAGATCAGCGGCACGCTGGGACAGACCGGGGCGATCGCCGCCGCCGCACCGATGACCTGGGCGTTCTCGGCGCTCGGTTGGACCGGTGCCTACCTGGTCTCGGCCGGGGTCGGCACCGCCCTGACGCTGGTCGCCCTGGTCCTCCTGCGCGACGCCCCCGGCTCCCGGCACGACCGCGGCGCGGCGATGGCCTGGGCCGCGGTGCGCTCCAGCCTGCGCAGCTCGTGGTCGCACCCGGGGACCCGGCTGGGGTTCTGGATCCACTTCACCACCCAGTTCAGCTCCACCAGCCTGGGGCTGCTGTGGGGGTACCCGTTCCTCGTGCGCGGCGAGGGCCGCAGCCCCGCGGAGGCCGGCCTGCTGCTGACCCTGCTCGTCGTCGCGGTGGTGCTCGCCGGGCCCGTGCTGGGTTGGCTGGTGGGCCTGCACCCCTGGCACCGCTCGTCGATGGCGCTGGTGATCGTCGGCTCGATCGTGACCGTGTGGACCGTCGTGCTGCTGTGGCCCGGCCCCGCTCCGCTGCCGCTGCTCGTGCTGCTCGTGACGGTCGTCGGTGTCGGGGGCCCGGCCTCGATGATCGGCTTCGACGTCGGCCGCACCTCCAATCCGCCCGAGCGCCTGGCCTCCTCGACGGGGATCATCAACGTCGGCGGCTTCTCCGCCAGCCTGGTGCTCGTCGTGCTCGTCGGGCTGGTCCTCGACTGGCGCACGCCCGGCCCCGGCGCGGACTACCCGCCCGAGGCGTTCGTGTGGGCGATGTCCACGCAGTACCTCCTGTGGGGCCTGGGTGTCTCCCAGCTGCTGCGCTACCGGGTCCGCGCCCGGCGGTTCATCGACCGGGAAACGCTCAAGAACCCCCTCCTCAGCGCGGGATGACCGAGAACAGCACCCGGCGACGAACCATCCACCAGATGGCGACCAGGACCACGGTGTGGACCGCCGCCCCCTGCCACCAGTCCGCCCGGTCCAGGCCGGGGATGTTGCCGACAGCGACCGCGAAGAAGACGTGCACGATGAACACGTACAGCGAAGCCTGACCCAGCGGGATCCAGAACCAGCCGATGACCTTGTCGATGGGTCTCCAGCAGGTGGTCAGGACCGCGTAGGTCACCACGATCATGAGGGCCAGGTCCACCAGACGTCCCGGTCGCAGGTCGACGCGTCGGTAGCCTTCGGCGTAGAGCCAGGCGTAGACGTCCTCGGGGAACGGAGCGGGGGACAGCCCGGCGTGCTGGGTCCACCACAGCCAGGCCAGGATGCCCGCGTAGCCCACGACGACCACACCGGTCACGACCTTGCCCCAGCTGCTCGTCAACGTCCTCGTGACGGCCGTCCGGTAGTGGCCCAGCACCAGGCCGTGGCAGAAGGGCAGCTGCCAGATGAGGAGCGGGAAGACGTCCTCGAACTGGGACGGCAACGGGTGCACCGACCATATGGTGCCGACGAGGTAGGCGGCCCACGACAGCAGGAGCAGGGCCCACCACATCCCTCGTCGGACCACGACCATGAGCAGTGGCAGCATCAGGCTCAGGACCACGAAGAGGCCCATGATGTTGAAGACCCATGGCCCCATCTGCAGCAGGAGCAGCTCACGGACCGCGTACCAAGGCGGTGGGTAGAGGAGCAGCTGAGGGCCGTTGGCGTAGAGGTCGTAGACCTGCCCCGCGACCGCCTCGCCAGCGGGCCCGTTCCCGCGGTCGGTGAACGTGGTCACGTCTGAGGCGTCCACGAACGGTAGGCGACCCAGGAGGTAGACGATGAGGACGACTGCCAAGGCGACCACATACTGCTTGCGGGCCCGACGCAGCATGACCACAGCCGTGGCCCACTCGCCCAGACGTCGGACGGTCGGTGCGTAGATCATCCCCAGCACGATGCCTGAGAGCAGGACGAACATCTCAGCACCCGTGATTGCGCCGACGGCCTTCAGCGCGACGTAGGAGTACGGGCCGCCGACCTCGATGTGGGTGACGACCACGGTCACGATGATGAATCCTCTGAAGAGGTCGAGCCGTCGGTCGCGCGGATCGTGCTCGTCCGGGTACCGCCACGAACGGACCCAGCGGCCGATCACCCCGGACAGGAGGAAGGCCAGTGCCAGCAGCACGGCGCAGGCGATGATCCAGCCCAGCTCGTCACCGCCCGGGGGACCGTACTGCCCGCCGGGGAGGCGACCCTGTGCCGTGGCGCTGTTGGCCGTCTGCTGGTCGAGCACCCGGGTGACCGGGTCGAGGTCGATACCGAAGTCGCCCAGGTCGCTCAGCAGCTGGTCGGCCAAGGTGACGGTACGCGTGGCGCGCCAGTCCACGACGGCACCGTCGGCCTCGGCCTCGGGGCGACGCTGCTCCAACCAGACGACGCCACGCACCAGTGGGTGGTCGTCCAGCGAGGACAGGACCTGCCGCCACCAGCTCTGCTTGATCTCGTTCTCGGCATCACCGGCGAGGTCGGGTTGCCAGAGGGCGCCTGTCTCCACCAGGACGGGCAGTTGCCGTGATGCAGCGAAGCGCTCGTAGAAAGACGAGCGGGGCGCCTGGGAACCGTAACCGAGACGTTCCTCCCACCGTCCCTCCACGGCCCCTGGCTCGGGTGCCTGGTTGGTGACGAAGCCGCTGCTCGCGCCAGCACCGGGAGTAGCGGCGTCGGGCTCCAGGTCGTTGGAGTCGCGGCCCTGATCGCTGCCGAAGTGAAAGAGCCCCAGCCCCACCCAGTCCACGGCGTCCTTGCCGGGCCAGTAGGGCCCGTACGGGTCGTCGGCCTGGGACACGATGCCGTCGCCGCTCGTGTCGAGCTCGGTCAGGTCCTCGGGGGCGGACGGAGCCACGTCACCGTAGGCCGCCCCGAACGGGTACCCCGCTCCGTAGGCCGCGGACCAGACCATCGCCGCGGCGGGTGTGGTCCGGTGGACCTCTGCCGCCACCTCGCGGAACGCCGCCACGTAGGCGGTCGGCTGTTGACCCCAGGAGACCCACGAGCCGTTCATCTCGGGACCGAAGCGAACCAGGAACTCGGTGGCGTACTTGTCGTGAAGATCGGTCAGGAAGTCGGCCAGCGCCGTGGCGTCCTCCCGGTCGAGCTCCGCGAGCGGTACCACGGGTTCCAGGGACAGGACGGCCAAGGCCCCCTGAGTCGAGACCTGCTGCACGAACTGCTCGACGTACCGCCTCGTCTCGCGGCCGAGGGGGTACTCCGCCCGTTGGGCGTACAGGGACGGCGTCGTTCCCAGGCGCTGGGCGTAGTCGGCCGCGCGGTCGTCGGACCAGTCCAGGGCAGGCCCGAACCACACCTGACCCTCGCGCGGCTCGCCACCAGTCGCGTCGGTCGCCGGCTGGGACGCCGTGGCCGAAGGCGCCGGAGCGATGAACGAGAGCAAGGCGATGGTCCACACCACGGCCCAGCCCACGCCCCGGAGTACGAGGGGCATTCGGGAGCTTCTCACGAGAGCCGGCAGGCCATCCGCCAGTGGTTGTGGTCCCCGATGCGCTCGAACTCGAAGACGTCCAGGGCAGCGGACGCGAGGGCCAGTCCGCGTCCGGACTCGGCCATCTCGTCGGGCATCGGCAGGTCCTCGAGATCCAGGGTCACGGGGCGACCGTTGTCAGACAGCGACGCGACCAGGTGATCAGGCGTCAGCGCGAGACGGATCTCGACTCGTCGGCCCTCCGAGTGTTCGTCGAGGGCGAGTGAGGCGTCGTGCGAGTAGGCGTGCTCCACGATGTTGCCCAGCACCTCGATGACCGCCATCTCGAAGCGCATGCGTGCCGTGGGAGTGGCCTGCTCCGGTTCAGTGTGCAGGTGCTCCAGCATCACGTGGGCGAGGTCGATCACCTCAGGGGTTGCAGGTGCGGTGAGGACCAGGCGACCCGGGGAACCGGCCAACAGCTCGACGAGGTCGTCCGACGACGGCACGGCGGACGGTGTGGGCCGAGGGGCGGAGTCAGGCATCGAACGCCGTCTCGACGCTGTCACGGGGACGCAGGACCCGGTCGAGGTTGGTCAGCTCGAACACCGAGACCACGGCGGGCGTCGGGCGGGCGACGCGCAGGTCGCCACCCGCCTGGCGAGCAGCCTTGAGGCCTCCGATCAGCGCGCCGAGACCGGAGGAGTCCAGGAAGGAGGTCTCGCCCATGTCCACCACGATCCGGTTGCTGCCGGTCGTGACCAGGTCGCTCAGGGTCTCCTTGAGCTGGCGCGCCGAGACCATGTTCAGGCGGCCGCGCGGCACGACGACGGCGACGCCGTCCTCGCGGGTGGTGACGTCGAGGTCCATCAGGTGACTCCTTGGTCGAGCGGTTGGTGGGCGGTTCGGGACTCGGGCTGCTCCGGCTCGAACCCGCGGTAGAGCGCGGCCTTGATGATGATCGAGAAGATGAGCAGGTCGAAGACGACCCACAGCATGTTGAAGAGTGCCCCGGCGGGGTTCGCCTGTCCGGCCAGGATCCGGACGACGCCGACGACCATGGCGAAGACCAGCAGGCCGATGGCCCACAGCTGCGGCTTGACGAGGTGCCAAGGCGGACCGTCCGAGGATTCGCGACGGGTCTTGGGCGTCACGGCGAAGTCCAGGGGACGCCCGAGGAAGACGTTGCCGAACGCGGAGGTGAACGACTTGATCCACACGGGGAACAGTGCCAGGGAGTACTGCTGGCCGCGCCAGGTGGGCCGACCGTCGGCGACCAACCAGAAGAGCAGCTGGTTGACGACCAGGAACGGGATCAGGCGCAGGAAGAACTCCGTCGACAGGGCCTGCACGGGCAGCACCCCGACGGTCAGGTAGATGACCGGCGCCCCGATGTAGACCAGCGCGGCGAAGCCGGACAGGTAGCTCCACATCGTCGCGAAGTACATGAGTCGTTGGGCGAGGGTGAGCCCCTTCTGGACCAACGGGTTCTCGCGGAACATCACCTGCACCGTGCCCTGGGCCCAGCGCAGCCGCTGCACCAGCATCGTCTGGAGGTCCTCCGGCGCCAGGCCGTCGGCCAGTACCTCGTCGTGGTAGGCAGAACGCCACCCGAGAGCGTGGAGACGCATGCACGTCGCCATGTCCTCGGTGACGGAGATCGTGGCCAGGGGCATGATCGCCTGGGCCTCACCGCCCCGGTCGACGTCGACGGCGCGGACCAGACTCTCCACCGTCTCCACCGCGGCCAGCGGCGACAGGTCGCGCGCCAGCACCTGACCGAGCTCGCTGGTGTCCATCGGGGAGATCGCGAGGTCGTTGTCCTCGGCGAGTCGGTCCAGGTCTGCAAGGGCGGACAGATCGTCCGTCAGGGACGCGAGGTCGTCGGCGACCAGCGATGCGCGGGTCGCCGCCACCCGTCGTTGGAAGCGGAAGGTCACGTCGAACAGGGGCACGCCTCGGGCGAGCTCACGTCTCGCCCGCCCGATGTCGGCGAGGATGGTGTCGAGGGCGGCCCGCACCTCGACCTCGTCCGGGGCGAGGCCCGCACGCGCCCGGCGTACGACGGACCGCGCGCTGCGCAGGGCCTGCTCGACACCGGTCTCGACCTCGTGGACGTAGCGGCTGATGCCGAGCTGCATCAGCGCCTCGCGCCGGATCACGGCGTTGGACCCGCAGAAGAAGGCGGCGTTCCAGCCGTCCTTGCCCTGCTGGATGGGGCCGTAGAAGAGGGGCGCCTGACTGCCCAGCGGGTCGTCGTCGGGGACGTTGACGAAGAACTGCGGCGTCTGGACCAGCGCCATCTTCTCGTCGTTGAAGTAGCCCAGCGTGCGGTCGAGGATCTCCGGCCTCGGCACCTGGTCGGCGTCGAGGATCAGCATGAACTCCCCGTCGGTGTTGAGCAGGGCGTTGTTGAGGTTGCCGGCCTTGGCGTGACGGGGCATCCCGGCCCAGTCGGCCGAGCGGGTCAGCCAGCCGATGCCCTCGGCCTCGGCCGCGGCGTGCATCTCCGGCCGGTTGCCGTCGTCGAGGATCCACGTGCGGTGCGGGTAGCGGATCGCCTTGGCCGCCCGCGCGGTGTTCATCACCAGGTCGATCGGCTCGTTGTAGGTGGCGATGAATACGTCGACGGTCAGCCCGGGAGGTGCCTCGGGCGGCTCGCCGCGCTCGCGCAGCCGCCACATGCCCAGCCCGAAGAGCAGTGAGTCGATGAGGCTGTAGGTCTCGGCCAGCACCAGCGGCACGCCGATCCACCAGGCGTCCCAGTTCACCGAGAAGAACCAGCGCCAGAGCACGTAGTTGAGCCCCAGGATCGCCGTCAGGACGACGACCACGCGGATCATGGCCAGACGCCGCCGCCGACGGCGCTCGTCGGCCTCCGGGGAGAGGGGGCGGTCACGACGAGGCATCAGGCGAGCAGCTCCGGGGTCTGTCGGAAGATCGCGACGACCGTGATGTCGTCGAGGGCGGTCTCGTCGGTCACGTGCCGGGCGGCGTTCGTCAGCAGGGTCGGCAGGTCGGGTGCCTCGGCCACCCAGCCGCCGACCGCCTCCGGCCAGGCCTCGGGGTCGGGCAGCAGGTCCAGGATCCCGTCGCTGAAGAGCATCAGACGGTCCCCGGGCTCGACCGTGACCTCGAGCTGCTCCCAGTAGTCGTCGGGGAGGATCCCCAGCGGCCGGTCCCGGCCCGAGAGGCGCACAGGGGTGCCGTCGGCGCGGACGAGCAGCAGCAGTCCCGAGCCTGCGTCGACGAACCGGGCCAGCCCGGTGTCGAGGTCGATGGCCAGGTCGATGAGGGTCACGAACGACTCGGCACGCTCCAGGTCGTCGAGCAGGGAGCGGGCGACCTGGGTGATGGTGATGCCCAGGTCGACGCCACCCGCGACCGCGGTGGAGGTGCCCCGCAGGGCGGTGCGGGTGGCCGCGCCGATGAGCGCGGCACCGGTGCCCTTGCCCATCACGTCGCCGAGGCTGACGTGCAGCACGCCGCCGGTCACCTCGTAGTCGTAGAAGTCGCCACCGACGGCCATGGCCGGCAGGCACATGCCGTCCACGTCCCACTCGCCAACGCGGATCGGGCGAGAGGGCAGCAGCGAGGCCTGGACCCGGCTCGCCTGCTGCATCTCGGTGGAGGCGACGAGCTCGCGCTCGGCCCACGCCGCGAGGTCCTCGAAGGCCTCGCGCTGCTCGGGGGTGAGCTCGCGCGAGCGGCGGTCGAAGACGCAGAAGGTGGCCACCGGTGTGCCGGTGTGGTCGCGCAGCGGCATCCCGACGTAGGTCTGCACGCCGTCGCGGACGATCGGCAGGTCGCGGAAGCGTGCGTCGTGCGCGGCGTCGCTGACCTCGAGAGGTCCCTCCTCGCCCGGGTCCCGGATCGTCGAGCGGCAGAAGGTGTCGTCCTCGGGCAGCGAGACGGGGTCGAAGCCCTGCGCGCTGGGGAAGCGCGCCAGACCGTGGTCGAGGACCGTGACCGCGGACATGGGGACGTCGAGCGCCAGGCATGCGAGCCGGGTGATGCGGTCCAGGCGCGGGTGGGACACCCCCTCGGAGAGCGCCAGGCCGTCCACCGCTCGCTGACGTCGTAGTTCGTCGGCGTCGGTCACGGCTGTCTCACCTCTTCATGCGTAACGGGGGGGTGCACGAGGACAGGAGCACGACGCACGCTACCGGGGACGGCTGAAGACGGACTCGCCCGGTCGGGCTCCGTCGGTGCCAGTGACGTCGCCAGCTACCGTGGTGCGGAACCGAGAACGGGAAGGGCGTGCGTCATGAGCGAGGGCCGACACCGTGCACTGGTGGTCGACGACGACCCCGACATCGCCGACCTGGTGGTGATGGTCCTCGAAGGCCTGGAGATGGACGTCAGCGTGGCCCGGACGGGTGCCGAGGCGCTCGACATGGTTCGTGAGCGGCAGCCGGACCTCGTCACGCTCGACCTCACCCTCCCCGACGCCGACGGCACCGAGATCTGCGAGCAGCTGCGTCGCTTCACCGACGCCTACATCGTCATGATCACCGGGCGGGACGCCGAGACCGACCGACTCATCGGGCTGGAGGTGGGCGCCGACGAGTACCTCGCCAAGCCGTTCTCGCCGCGCGAGCTGCGGGCCCGTGCGGCAGCGCTGCTGCGGCGCCCCCGCAGTGGGATGCGTGCCCAGGACGGCGACGAGGAGGCGGTGGTGATCGTCCGGTCGGCCGACGTCGCGCTCACCGACCTCGGCGACGGCCTCATGGTCGACCCGCTCACCGGCGCGACCCGCTACCGCGACCAGAACGTCCCGCTCACCCCGACCGAGGCCAAGCTGCTGGTCACGCTGACCCGGCACGCGGGCGAGGCGATGGAGCGGGCGGACCTCGCCACCGAGGTGCGCGGCGGCGACTTCATCGCCTCCGACTTCCTCATCGACGTCCAGGTGGCCGGCCTGCGCCGCAAGCTGCGCTCGGCGACCGGCCGCGACCGGCTGACGGTGGTGCGGGGCACCGCCTACCAGCTCATGACGGTCCCGGAGGGCCAGCAGGAGGGCCGGGAGGTCCCCACCGCCGGTTGAACCGGCGGACGACGTCCTGCTCGACGGTGCGGGCGGCGTCGCGTGCCACGCGACGGGCGGCCTCGGTCGCCTGGCGCACCGCCTCGGGGTCCAGTCGCTCCCGGGGGCCGGGGGCCCGGCGCGGCGCGCGAGCCAGCTCCTTGGCCTGCCTGCGCTCCAGCGACTCCAGCCGCGCGGCGACGATGTCGGCGCGCGTGACCTGCACCCGCAGCAGGTTGAGCAGGGTGGCGACGCTGACGATCAGGGGCCAGGGCAGCTGCCAGTCCTGCCAGGGGTCGCCCCACACCAGGGCTGCGTAGACCGCCCAGCAGATCAACGAGGGTCCGAGGAAGGCCAGGAGGGCCTGGCGGCGCTCCGCGGCCCAGCGCTGCTGCGCCTGAGCGCGCAGCTCGTCCGGCGTCGCCCTGGCCAGCTCGCGGCCGCGCGCCGGGGTCAGCCGCGGCACCAGGTCCTCCAGGAGCGGCACCACCTCGCCGAGGTGGACGGCCGCGCCCGCCCGGTCGAGCCGCTCGTGGTGCTCCTCCAGGCTCAGCCGCCCCTCGGCGTACGCCTCACCGAGCAGGTCCGCGGCGGCGGCGCGGTCGCGGTCGGAGAGGCGCAGCGAGGCGTGGGCGGGGTCCCGCGGGTCGTGGGCGAACTGTCCCCACGAGGCCGGGCCCAGCCCGCCGTCGCGATCACGACCCGCTGCGGGGCCTTGCCGATGCTCCACGCCCTGGGACTCCCTCCTGCCGGTGCACGAGCAGGGTCCAGCCTAGGTCGACCCGTCCGGGTGTGGCGCGGCGAGGGAACGGGCAGGTTTGGGCGCGTCGCGGATTGAGCATGACGAGAACACGTTCTAGTGTGGGCGCCGCCGACGGGATGGGGAGGTCACGGATGGCTGTCACTGCTGCCTCGGTCGTCCGGGGCCCGGGGGAGATCTCCGCCATGGTCGTCGACGTGACGACGCGCATCTTCACGACCCGTTTCCAGGCCCGCGAGTTCATCGAGCAGGCCTGGTTCATCACCAGCGTGACCCTGATGCCCACGATCCTGGTCAGCATTCCGTTCGGTGCCGTCATCTCGCTGCAGGTGGGCAACCTGACCGGCCAGCTGGGCGCCCAGTCCTTCGCCGGGGCGACGGCGGTGCTGGCCGTGGTGCGCGAGGCGGCACCCATCGCGGCGGCGCTGATCATCGCCGGCGCCGCGGGGTCCGCGATCTGCTCCGACCTCGGCGCCCGCAAGATCCGGGAGGAGATCGACGCCATGGAGGTCCTCGGCGTCGACCCCCTGGCCCGGCTGGTGGTCCCGCGCGTCCTGGCCACGATGTTCGTGGCCCTGATGATCAACGGGATCGTCATCGGCGCCGGCATCGGCGGCGGCTACTTCTTCACCGTCATCATCCAGGGCGGCAGCGCGGGCGCGTTCCTCAGCTCCTTCACCGCCCTGGCCAGCATCACCGACCTCTACATCTCCTGCATCAAGGCCGTCGTGTTCGGCTGGCTGGCCGCGATCGTCGGCGCCTACAAGGGGCTGGGCGCCGGGGGCGGCCCCAGCGGCGTGGGGCGGGCCGTCAACGAGTCGGTGATCATCGCGTTCATGCTGCTGTTCTTCCTCAACGCAGTCATCACCGCGATCTACTTCCAGGTCGTCCCCCCGCCGGGTCTCTGAGGCACAGGAGCATCGGATGAGCACACTCGGCGCGCTCGGAAGCGCCTTCGTCTCGGGCCAGCGGGCCTCGCTGGAGCAGAAGGGCGACCAGCTGCTGTTCTACGTCAAGGCCCTGGCCTGGACGCCCCGCGCGATCCGCCGCTACCCGCGCGAGATCGTCAACACCCTGGCCGAGGTCACCTTCGGCGCCGGCGGCCTCACGCTGATCGCCGGCACCGTCGGCGTGATCGCCTTCCTCGCCTTCTTCGCGGGCACCGAGGTCGGCATCCAGGGGTACGCCTCGCTCAGCCAGCTCGGGGTCGCCAAGTTCAGCGCCTTCATCTCGGCGTACTTCAACACCCGCGAGGTGGCGCCGCTGGTCTCCTCGATCGCCCTGGCCGCCACGGTCGGCTGCGGCTACACCGCCCGGCTCGGGGCGATGCGGATCTCGGAGGAGATCGACGCCCTCGACGTGATGGGCATCCCCTCGTTGCCGTTCCTCGTGACCACCCGGATGATCGCCGCCTTCGTCGCGGTCATCCCGCTCTACGTCGTCGCCCTGTGCGCGTCCTACCTCTCGCCGCGCCTGATCGTGACGCTGATCTACGGGCAGAGCCCGGGCACCTACGACCACTACTTCCTGCAGTTCCTGCCGCCCATCGACATGGTGTGGTCCTTCGGCAAGCTGCTGGTCCTCGCCACCGCGATCATCCTCATCCACTGCTACTACGGCTACACCGCCTCCGGCGGCCCGGCCGGGGTCGGCATGGCCGTGGGACGCGCGATCCGCACCAGCATCGTGACCGTCGTGGTGGCCGACTTCTTCCTCAGCTTCGCGATCTGGGGCTCCACCACGACCGTGCGGATCACGGGGTAGCCGCGCATGCTCGTCAACATCCACCACGACTCACCGGCCGAGCACCGCCGGCTGCTCGTCGCAGGCGTCGTCTTCGTGGCGCTCCTCGCGCTGCTCCTCGGGTTCTGCGTCGCGGTCTACGCCAAGGTCTTCGAGTCCTCGACCACCGTGGTGGTGGAGGCCGAGCGAGCCGGGCTGCAGCTCGCGAAGTTCGGCGACGTGCGGATGAACGGCGCGCTCGTGGGGCAGGTGCGGGGCATCGAGCAGCAGGGCGACGTCGCGGTGATCACCCTGGCGTTGGACCCCGAGGACGCCCGGCAGGTGCCCGAGGACGTCACGGTCGAGATCCTGCCCACCACCTTGTTCGGCCAGAAGTTCGTCTCCCTGGTCGTTCCCGACGGCGGCGGCGGGGAGGCGATCCGCGACGGCGCGGTCATCCCGGCCGACCGGGTCGAGACCAACGTCGAGCTCAACCGCATCCTGGCCCGTCTCTTCCCGCTGCTGCGGGCCGTGCGACCGGCGGACCTCAACGCCACGCTCAACGCCTTGTCCACGGCCCTGGAGGGGCGCGGCCAGGTGCTGGGGGAGACGCTCGACGACCTCGACGGCTACCTCGTGGCGATCCGCGGGGCACTGCCGACGCTGCGCGAGGACCTCGCCGCCCTCGCCGACGTCGCCGACGCCTACGACGACGCGGCGCCGGACCTGCTCGACGTGCTGGGCAACCTCACCGTCACCAGCCGCACGATCGTCGAGAAGCGCCAGCAGCTCGACACCTTCTTCGGCGACGTCGGCGGGCTCGCCGACACCTCGGCCGGGTTGCTGGAGGAGAACGAGTCCGACCTGATCCAGGTGGGTGAGGTCACCGCGCCGCTGCTGCGGCTGCTGGCGGTCTACTCCCCGGAGCTGCCCTGCCTGCTGGAGGGCGCCGAGAACTACGAGCCCCGGCTCTCCAAGGCCTTCGAGGGCAACCAGGTCAAGCAGTACCTCGAGCTGTTCAGCGCGCAGTACGAGCCCTACGACGAGGACGACCGCCCCGAGTACGGCGAGGTCGGCCGGGGACCGTGGTGCCTCGGGCTGCCCGACCCGCCGGAGCCGATCGGCCCCCAGCCGCTCCGCGACGGCTCGGACAAGGACAGCAACCCGCCCGACAGCAAGCTGCCCTACCTCGGCGGGCTGCTCGATCCGCTGGCCCGCGGCGTCGCCATGGGGTACGCCGGCACGCCCGGCGACCAGCAGGTCCTCAACGCCCTCCTGGCCGGCCGGTCGGGCGGGGACGCCGGCTCCTACGGCGCGCTGGGCTCGCTGCTCTACGGCCCGGTGGCCCGGGGGGAGGCGGTCTCGTCGTGAGCACCCAGCAGCGCAACGTCGCCACCATCGCCGCGGCGATCAAGCTCGGCATCTTCACCGTCGTCTCGATCCTGGTCACCGGCCTGCTGGCCGCGATCGTGGGCAACGTCGGCTTCGGCGCCGGGCGGGAGTACACCGCGGTCTTCACCAGCGCCTCGATGCTGGAGAAGGGCGACGACGTACGGGTCGCGGGCGTCAGCGTCGGGGAGGTGCGCTCGGTCGAGCACCACGAGCGCTCCCAGGCCCTGGTGACCTTCCGGGTCAAGGCCGACGTCGACCTGACGGCGTCCTCGCGCGCCGAGATCCGCTTCCTCAACCTCGTGGGCGACCGCTACCTGACGCTGGAGGAGGGGCGCGACGGCGACACCGCGCCGGCCCAGGACCCCGATGAGCCGATCCCGGCGAGCCGCACCAGCCCGGCGCTGGACCTCACCACGCTCTTCAACGGCTTCAAGCCGTTGTTCCAGGCGCTGCGACCCGAGGACGTCAACGAGCTCTCGCTCAACCTCGTCCAGGTGCTCCAGGGCGAGGGCGGCACCGTCGCCGGGCTCCTGCGGCGCACGGCGTCGCTCACCGGCGACCTGGCCGAGCGCGACGAGCTGATCGGCCGGGTGGTCTCCAACCTCGACCAGACGCTGCGCACCGTCGACTCCCGCCACTCCCAGCTGACCAGGCTGGTCGTCGAGCTCAAGCGGTGGATGGGCGACCTGGCCCGCGACCGCCGCCTCATCGGGTCCTCGCTGGGAAGCATCTCCGAGCTCACCGAGGAGGTCGCCGACCTGCTGACCCGCGGGCGTCCGCTCCTGGAGGACGACATCGCCGAGCTGCGCCGCCTGGCCCGGCTGCTCAACCAGCCGCGCAACCGCGAGGTGCTCGTGGAGCTGGTGGAGCGGCTGCCGGAGTCGATGACCGACCAGACCCGGACCGGCACCTACGGCAGCTGGTACAACTACTACCTCTGCGGCTTCTCGGGGAAGATCACGCTTCCCGAGCTCGAGGGCATCCCCGGCCTCGACGTCCTGCTCGACCAGCTCAACGACCTGGAGTTCCACTCCACGGCCCCCCGGTGCAACGGCGCCGGCGAGGACGGGGGCGAGGGCTGATGGCGCGGCACTCCGACACCCAGGTCCTCCGGCTCGGCGCGATCACGCTGGTCGTGATGGCGCTGGTCATGGCGGCGGCCTTCAACCTCTCGAAGTTCCCCGGGTTCGGGGGCACCACCTACCAGGCCTGGTTCGCCGAGGGCTCCGGCCTGCGCGCGGGCAACATGGTCCAGGTCGGCGGCATCCGCTCGGGCCGGGTGCAGGAGCTCGAGCTCCACGGCGACCGGGTCCTGGTGACCTTCGAGGTCGACAACGGCGTCGACTTCGGCACCGAGTCCCGGGCGTCGGTCGAGGTCTTGAACCTGCTGGGCGAGAAGTACCTCCAGCTGGACCCCGCCGGCCCCGGCCAGCAGCCCGAGGACCAGCCGATCCCGCTGGAGCGCACCACGTCGGCGTACGACATCGTCGGGGTCTTCGGCGACCTGACGACGACCACCGAGGAGATCGACACCGACCAGCTCGTCGAGGCGCTCGACGTGCTGGCCGGCACCGTGGACGAGGCGGCCCCCGAGCTCGAGGCGTCGATGGAGGGCATCGCCGACCTCAGTCGCGCCGTCGCCTCGCGCGATGAGGAGATCCGCTCGCTGCTGTCCTCGGCCAAGGACGTCTCCACGCTCCTGGCCGACCGCAGCGAGGACGTCGTCACGCTCATGCAGCGCTCCGACCTGGTCTTCGCCGAGGTCCGCCGCCGCAAGCAGGACATCCACCGGCTGCTCGTGGGCGCCAGGTCGCTGGCCGACCAGCTGCGCGGGGTCGCGCAGGACAACCAGGAGCAGATCGCCCCGGCGCTGCGCGAGGTCGAGGACCTCCTGGACTTCCTCACCAGCAAGGAGAAGGAGCTGAAGGCGACGATGGCGGCGCTCGGACCCTACGTCTCGATCCTCGGCAACATCATCGGCACCGGCCCCTGGTTCGACGCCTACGTCGTCAACCTGCTGGCGATCCCGACCGGGGAGTTCCTGCCCGGCAGCCTGGAGGGCCGATGAGCACCGCGCGCAGGCTGCTGGACGGGCGGGGCACCCGCCGGGTGGCTGTGGGCCTCGTCGTCGTGCTGCTCGCCGTGACGGCGCTGCTGGTGCTGCGCGACGGGGAGGAGCCGCGCCGGGTCACCGGGCACTTCCCCCGCGCGGTCAGCGTCTTCGTCGGCACCGACGTCCGGGTCCTCGGCGTCACCGTCGGCCGGGTCACCTCCGTGACGCCCGACGGGGAGTCGGTCGCCGTCGAGATGGAGTACGACGCCGACGTCCGCCTCCCCGCGGACGCGAAGGCCGCCGTGGTGACCCCCACCCTGGTCGCCGACCGCTACGTGCAGCTGACCCCGGCCTGGTCCGGCGGCGAGGTGCTCGCCGACGGCGCGGACATCGCCCTCCCCGACACGGGGGTCCCGGTCGAGCTCGACCGCATCTACCGCTCGCTGCGCGACCTCTCCCAGGCCCTGGGGCCCAACGGTGTCAACCGCGACGGCACGCTCGACAACCTCCTCCGTGCGGGCGACGAGGCGCTGAGCGGGCAGGGGGAGCGCGGCAACCGGATGATCCGCGAGCTGTCCGCGGCCGCGACGACCTTCGGGGAGGGCAGCGGCGACCTCTTCGACAC
>LULE01000771.1_pt1 | contig 16853 bp, 17 predicted proteins | sample 728231 | NCBI WGS metagenome assembly LULE01 (sample SAMN03860297, study PRJNA289734) | marine metagenome | biome: seawater column; feature: ocean; material: water; isolation source: Red Sea water column Station 192 - depth 10m | place: Saudi Arabia: Red Sea | collected 2011-10-15 | depth 10 m | reverse complement strand
TAATAGAAATGGAAAACATTAATTTAGATTTTGAAGAAATAATAATTAATTCTAAAAGTATCTTATTTATTCAAGATATAGATGGAGTATGTATTCCATTGGTAAAAGACCCAATGACTAGAAAACTGGAATCGAAATTCATATTTGCCGTTAAAAATTTAGAAAAAGAATTTTATGTCTTAACATGCGGAGAACATGAAGGTCCAAGAGGGGTTAACAGAATAGTTGAAAGGAGCCTAAGAGGTATTGATCAGCCAAAAGAAAAAGGCCTTTATTTAAGAGGTTTAGCTGCATGCGGGGTCGAGTATCAAGATAATTATGGGAATATAAGTTTTGAGGGAGTATCAAAAGAAGAGGTCGATTTCTTAGCCAAAGTTCCAGATTTAATGAGGCCTAGCTTTGAACAAATAGTAAAGAAAATTTTTCCTAATATCGGTCAAGAAGAAATAAATTATCATGCTTCAAAATCAATATGTAAAACAAGGTTCTCTCCAACAATAACCTTTAATAGCCTTTTCGATTTAGTAAAAGATGATTCTGAAAAAAGAAAAATTATTCAAAAGAGCTTTCAAGATATGATGAATGAAATTATTTACAAAGCCAAAGCTCAAGGACTTGAAAACTCATTTTTTCTTCACATATCTCCAAATCTAGGGAGCAAAAATGGAAATGAAATAATAAAACTTTCTAGTAAAAATGATATTGGATCAACTGACATACAGTTACTTATTAAAGGTGCAGTCAAAGACTCCGGGGTTCTTTTTTTATTAAATAAATTTATTTATGATTCTACTGGCATAGCTCCATTTGGTAGAAACTTTAATTTTAGAGACTCTCCTAAATCATTAATAGAAAAAGTGAATTTCTGCAAAAAATATATTAAACCCGAAGATATGCCAACAATTATTGGTATTGGTGACACAGTTACATCCCAAAAAATTCCAAATAATGGTTACTCAAGAGGTGGAAGTGATCGATCTTTCTTAGAATTTATACAATTACTAGGAAAAGAGTTTGAGAGTAATAATAAAATAATTTTCGTTGATAGTAGTTCAGGTGAAGTTTATAGACCTTCTACAAAAATATCTGGTCTAGAAGGAATAAGTGATGATGATGACTACTTAAAGTTCGATATGATTTTTCAGAATGGTCCTAAGGAATATGTAAATTGGTTTATTAAATTTGCAAAAAATAGATCAAAATTAAAAACTAATATTTAATTAATATTTACTTACTCTGTAATAAAAACTTCCCACATCATGATAGATAGTTTTCCCTTAATAAAGAAAGAAAATATTGAAACACTCCAAATTAATATTGGCCTTAAATGTAATCAGGCTAAAAAACCTTCTTTTCGTTAAAGCTCGTTATTTTTAACTTTTTGGGCATTAAATGACGTTATTTTGCAAAAAAACAAGAAAAATTAGCTTTATTTTGCATTATTATTTGTATTGATTTATTACAACAATCCAGTTATGAAAATGGATTCTATAATTTCCTTCATTAAAAAGTACCCAATGAGCATCTTATTAGCGATTATTGCTCTTAATTTGTTCTCTATTGCAAGCACTTTAAAAGAGAATGGCAAATTACTTATGTATAAAGAAGCTTGTGCAAGATATTACGCTTTTTATAGTTCTGGTAATGATGAACAAGCTGAAAGCAGAGAAAAATTGACGGCATCAATAGTAGATGTCCCAGTAGAACTTGTTGATGCTTTCTGCCAAAGAATGATTTAATACCCGATAAAAATGGTCGGGTAGTGGGTATATCCATTGATACAACATGGATTTGATACAAATACCTCCCGACAGGGATAAACGGGTATAAAAATTAAAGACACATTTCTGTCCGTCGGGAGGTAATAGGGGTAGATCAATTAGTATCACTAGCATTAGATCAATTCCCGAGGTCTTCAGTCGGGAAGTTATTTTTTATTTTTTGAATAGTACTATCAGGTAATTTATATACGCCCTTACGAGGTCTACATATTTTTCTACTATTAACCATTATTCCGAGAGTATTATGTACTGTTTTTTGAGAAGTTTTATTTAATTCGTAGGCATTGCTAATAATAGTTTTTGTCTTAACTTCTTTTATTCCTAGCCTGTAGTGTTTTTTCATTATTAATTTAATAGTTTCTACACAACTACCTACTATTTCTTTTTCTTCTACTAGCTTCATTTCACAGTCATCTAATGTATATAAAATGCTTCTTCTGGGTTATATTGTGGCTGCCCTATCTTTTTAAATTGTGCCAATACATCTATTTGTTTTTTATTATCATCTTCATCCATTTTCGCTATCTTTATCTTCATGACTGAGATAATTAAGATATAAGCTTATTCTCTCGTTAATCGTAAACTCCTAAAAGCCTAAATTATGATTTTAAGTAGGTATACCTTGTCCTCACGAGTATGTGGCTGACATGTTTAGAGATATCGCAGATGCTCTTGAATTTTCTCATCATGAATCTGAAAGTAATTGTTCATGCTGTTAAATTCTGAGCCTAATTAAATATTTTCTGTATTAGTTCTATACAGAAACTGATATTAATTAGATTTTTTCTGAGATTTTTCTTTGAAATTACTTGTCTACATTGATTTTTGTTTATAAAAATGTAGTTATCGACACAAATTTTGGAACTTTAATATTTTGGGATCATACAAAGTAAAAACCTTATATAAGGAAAAATCATTTTCTTTTTCAAGAATCGGACCTGATATTTACGGCTCCACTCATCCTCAGAATTTATTATCTGAAATAAAGGAAAGAGCAGAATTTCTATATGAGTTATTGGACAGGCATGTAATTTCCATAGACCCCTTCAGTAAAGATTGTCTTCTACAACTTTTCAGGCTGGCGGCAAAATTCGAAAGTAACCCAAACAGATATATTTCCCATAACAGTCCCCTCAAGGGAAAGATACTCATAAATGCCTTCTATGAACCAAGCACCAGAACAAGATTATCGTTTGACAGCGCATGGCACAGGCTGGGCGGCGATTCAATAAATATCACCGATAAAAGTTCCACTGGAATTGCCAAGGGAGAAACCCATCTGGATATTGCTCATATGTTTAATAATTACGGTGACTGCGTTGTCCTCAGAGAAAGTGACAATGAGGCGATCTTTGAAATGACAAAATCATTGAGAATTCCAATAATCAATGCCGGTAACGGAATCGATGAACATCCCACTCAGGCGATGTCTGATCTTTATACGATTTTTAAATGGAGACCGCATCTGGTTAACAAATCAATTGATGATAGTGAAAAAATAACCATTGGTATCATCGGAGTTCCATCACGTATGAGAACAGTCAGATCTCTTTTGAAATTATTCTGCAAGTTTCCATATTTCATAAAAAAAATTATTGTCATTTACGATGATAAATCAATTGATCAGAACGATTTATTTGATGAAGGCCAGCTTGAACAACTTATTGAATCTGATCTGAAGATTGAGCTGGAGACGGATATGCAAAAAGTATTGCCTTCCCTGGACGTTACCTATATAAATGCAATTGCATGGGTGGGAGAAAATTATGAGGTTCATGGAAGTTCATTTAAATTGCACAGTGAGTTGCCATTTAAAAAAGATTCCATAATATTGCATCCACTTGCTCGTGGTTCTGAATTATCAACATCATTGGATCAGACCTCGAAAAATTGGTATTTTGCTCAGTCAAGAGGAGCGGTATTTGTAAGAATGGCATTACTTACCTGTCTGATGGATAGAACAACAAGAGTGATGGATGTCGTTTAACTAGATGTGTGGAATAGGCGGGGTTTTTAATAAATCAAAAGAGAAATCTGTTGAACCTCAGATTCTTGTAAATATGGCGGCTATTCAAAGCCATCGTGGACCTGACGGTTTTGGATATAAATTATCAGATGATGCTTCTGTAGGATTCTGTCATGCGAGATTATCGATAATAGATTTAAATGAAAATCGAGCCAGACAGCCTTTTGTCGGTGGTGCCGAAAATCATATTCTGATGGCGCATAATGGTGAATTTTATGACTTTCAGAGAATCAGGGCTGATCTTGTTGCACAGGGCGTAAGCTTTTCTTCAAAAAGTGATTCGGAAATATTGCTTAGGCTTTATGAGAAATATGGCATTGATGAATCATTATCTTATCTGCGAGGAGAATTTGCCTTTTCATTGTTTGATGCAGAACAGGATTGTCTTTATCTTGTAAGAGATCGTTTTGGGATTAAACCTCAATACTGGATTGAGACCGATGATTCCTTAATATTTGGCTCTGAATTAAAAGTATTATTCGCCCATCCATCAGTTGAAAGAAAATTTACAGGTGAAGGACTGGTTCATCAATTGATGCAGGTAATGGTACCTGGCTCTACAGCATTCGCCGGTGTTAAACAAGTTAAACCCGGATATATCCTTAAGGTCAAAAGAGTAAATAATAAATTTCAGATAACAGAGGAAAAATTCTGGGATATAAATTTCCCTAAGAAAAACACTTATGAAAGAGATAAAAGTGAAAAATATTTTATTGAAAATATTAGAAAAGAATTGTTGAGAGCCGTTGAATTAAGAATGGTCGCTGATGTTCCTGTCGGCTGTTATTTGTCCGGTGGAATTGATAGTTGCTCAATTTTGGGATTGGCTTCTGCCATAAGTCAAAAATCAGTAAAGGCATTCACGATTGGCTTCAGTGATGAAAGATATGATGAAACTTCGATAGCAAAAGAGATGGCTGATGCCACAAATGCAGATCATGAGATTTTAAAAATAAATGGAGATGATCTGTATGGGAATTTTGAAAAGGTTCTATGGTTTACTGAAAGATCTATTTATAACACCCTTGCAATTGCAAAGTACCTTATGAGTAAAAGAGTGAATGAGCTCAATTATAAGGTCGTTATGACAGGAGAGGGCTCAGATGAATTGTTTGGAGGCTATCCCGCTTTTAGAAAAGATATGTATACCTATGGCGTCGGAATTTCTAATTCAGAATCTGAGAATCTTAAAGAAAACCTGGAAAATTCAAATGATATTTTCAAGGGTGCGATGCTAGCTAATAAAGAAATAAGTAATAAATCTTTCAAGGAATTTTTAGGATTTACGCCAAGTTGCCTTCAACCTTGGCTTGCATGTGAAACTTATGCGAAAAGTCTAGTCTCAAGCAAATATAAAGAGATAACGGAAACTTATGATCCCGGGGCGGCAATTTTTGGAGAACTTGACCTTGAACAGTTAGAAAATAGATATGCAATTGATCAGGCTCAGTATGTTTGGATGAAGACTATGCTTGAGGGTCAAATTCTTACATGGGGTGGAGATAGAGTGGATATGTCAAATTCAATGGAAGCCAGACCTGCATTTTTAGATCATCACCTAGCTGAAGCTGCCGTTGCTGTCCCCCCTGAATTAAGGATTAAAGACAATGTCGAGAAGTATGTTTTAAGAGAAGCCATGTCAGGATTGCTGCCTGAATCACTATATAAACGTGAAAAATTTCCTTTCATGGCTCCCCCTTCCCATGCAGATAAAGATAATTTAAGTTCTATGCAGGAAATTGTGAATGAATTTTTAAGTCCTGAAAGGATAAGAGAATTTGGAATCTTGGATGAAACAGAAGTAAATGATTTGCTGAATAAATTTTTTAGTTCAGAGCTTGATGCCTCAGAAAAAGTACAATTGGATGCAATAATCAATCATCTTTTAAGCGTTCAGATCTTATATAAGATTTTTATAATTGAGGATATCCCTGATAAGGCTCAAAAGATGGCTGATAATTTGGGCTGGAAAGTTTGAATTCGTTTCTTAAATTAATTTCTGAAAAGGTGTAAACCAATACAGGTTTTATTTGAAAAATAAGAGACCTTAAATAGGTTTAAGTAATAGAAGTATGAGTTATAGCGCTGGGTTAAACATCCTAGAGCCACAGGTAATAAATAGGGAGAGAATCCAAGACTTGATAAATTCTTTTTCTTCAATCGGAGCTTCTGAGAATGGTTCTGTTTCAAGAAGAGGTTTTTCTGATGAAGATATATATGCAAGAAATTTTTTTATGAAAACCCTTAAGGAATTAGGTTTGAAAATAAGAATTGATACTGCTGGAAATATTATTGCAAGATTAGATGGGCATGATAATAATCTACCTCCCATTGTTACCGGATCTCATCTCGACACTGTTCCAAAGGGAGGTAAGTATGACGGAACTTTAGGAGTGATTGCAGGAATTGAAATTGCTTTTTTTCTTCAGGAAAATGACATTAAATTAAATAGACCATTTGAAATAATTGTCTTTGCTGATGAAGAATCGACAATGATTGGTTGTAAGGGCTTTACAGGTAATTTATCTGTTAAAGAAGAAGATTTTGTTACCAGTAATTCTTGCTCAATAATTGATAATCTTTCTCGGATTGGTGGAAATTGGCTTGAGATTAAAAGTGCGGCAAGAAGTAAAAAAGATATATTCGCTTTTCTTGAATTACATGTTGAACAGGGAAAGGTACTTGAGGATGGTGGTTTGGATATCGGAATTGTTAATGGAATAGTAGGTCAAAAAAGAATAACCGTTAGGGTTAAAGGTCAGGCAAATCATGCAGGAACTACCCCGATGTCAAATAGAAATGACGCACTTTTGGCCGCCTCTAAAATTATTGTTGGCATTGAACAGATAGCTAAAACTACTTCTGAAAGTGCAGTCGCAACTGTTGGTAAATTGAAACTACATCCCAATGCGGCAAATGTTATTCCAGGAGAGGCAGTATTCACAATAGATATGAGAGATTTGGATAAAGATGTGATTGGGAAAATGAGCTTAAGAATTGAGAATCTATGCTCAGAAATTCAAGAAGGTACTGGATGCGTAGTACAGATAGAACCTCAATTTGAAGTGATCCCCACTAAGTCATGTCCTAAATTAGTGAGCTCTTCATTTCATGAATCTGAAAAGTTGGGATTTAAAACTGGAATCTTACCAAGCAAAGCAAGTCATGACTCACAAGAAATAGGAAGGATCTGTCCTATGGTTATGATCTTTGTTCCAAGCAGAAATGGTCTGAGTCATTCCTATAAGGAATATACTTCTCTTGATCAATGTGCTAATGGTATTGAGGTTTTATTGAATACAATATTTTCCATTGATAAGAATTTTTTAGACAAGCCTCTAACGATATAAATGACATTTTCAATTATTGGTTTTGATCCTTTAAAAAATAGATTTGGTGTTGCAGTTTCTTCTTGCCATATAGCTGTTGGCTCAACAGTTTCATTCGTTAGATCACAGGTTGGTGCTGTTGCAACTCAAGGGCAAACTAATCCTTATTTAGGAATAAGAAGTCTTGAGTCACTCCAATCCTGCTCTGATTCGAAAATAGTTTTGGAAGATTTAATTAAAGAAGATTTTGGCAGGGAAAAAAGACAGGTTCACTTAATTGATAAGTACGGGAGAAGCGCATGCTGGACAGGTCAAGAATGTTTTCAGACAAGCGGACATATTAGTGGAGAAAACTTTTCTGTAGCTGGCAATTTTCTAGAGAATATTGAAGTTCTTGAGGTGATGGCTGATGTTTTCAAACAAAGTGATCCAAATATTAAATTAGGGAAAAGACTACTTGATGCTCTTAATGCAGGAGAAAGTGTAGGTGGAGATAAACGAAGCCTCCGTTCAACCTCAAGCGCAAGCGCTCTAAAAGTTAGTGGAGAACTAGGCTTTCCTCTTTTAGATCTGAGAGTTGATTATCATGATTCCTCTGTAGATGAACTAATTAGAATTTATAAACATAGTCAAAGTGAATGGGCCCAGAAATGGAGAGACTCAATGAATGACCTGCCTGAAATGAATATGAAACAGGAATTTAGAGTCGCGTAAGCTTTAATAAGTTCAGCTTATAGAGAATATGAGAGTAAGTAATTATACTCACACTTATAATTTTTAATTATTAGATTTGTTTCAAGATTGCATTAAGAAGCGTCTTAGCTAAACAACCAACCAAACAAATGAACGAAACAAAAGCTGTTGAGAAGGAAAAAATCGTAGCTGAGAAGCTTAACGGTAGATTTGCGATGATTGGCTTTATTGCGCTTATTGGCGCATATCTAACAACAGGACAAATTATTCCAGGATTTGTATAAATGGATTTTATATCTAAAAGACAAGGATATGTACCCCTTAAGGTGGTTCCATACATATTCTTTGTTGCAGTTGTTTTAAGCATCACAACAACAACTACAATCGTATAGTTTTTAAAAACTTGCATCGTCATGGAAGTCAGCTAGTAGGGATACGGGCTGACTTTTTTAATTGATATTGAATAAGTGATTTGGAAGAATTAAATCAAAACCAACAATTAAAAAATAGAGAATATATAGTTAAAACTTTACTTTTTGAATCGCTATTAACTTATTTCGAATTAGTATTACTTAATACTAGATTTTTATAATTTAAAGAAAATACTTAGTTGTTGATTCAACACCTTAAACCCATTTAAAGAATTGACAGTAAATATAAAATGAAAAGTAATAAGCTTATTTTAGAATGAAGTTAAAAAATATTTTAAAAACTACTGGGAGTCTTCATATCCTATTGGGATTATTAATTATTTTCCTACTAATTTTTTCTGTGGAAACTATCGCAGGCAATGCTTCAAGTGAAACATTGCTTCTTGTAAGAGGGACTGCAGATGTTGTAGCAGCTAGTAATTTAGGGATAGGATTCTTATTGATTATTTGCAGCTCTATCAAAGATAAAAAATCTTTAAAAAAAGTTTTATCAGGTGAACTAGCTTTAATGGCTTGTTTGTTAGCAGTAGCCTTATTCAATACTTTTAATGCTGGAACAATTGTTGATGGAGGTCCTCCACCTCCCTTTTGGATTGTTTTAATAGCTAATCCTCTTTTATGTATTTACGGATTAAATAAAGCCAACAAATGGAACGCTTACTAATTGCATCGATCCTTTTTTATGCCTCCAGCTCCTCCTCCAATTTAATAAAAATCGCCAACCCTTTATATGTAAGTAATAATACTTAGGTGTTGAATTAAGAACCTTGCCGTAATTAATTGCATATAAGACTTATAAGTTATATATGGATAAAGAACATTTAATTGATTTAATATCAAACAGTATGACCTGTGAGATTAATAATTTGGAAACTTATGAGAACAAATTCAATACCACTAATTACTTAAATAACCTAAACATAAATCAGTTGCGAATTATTTCTAAGGAATTTATTTTGTGATTTATGTTACAATTACCTTATCTCAGGTAGAGATAAGACTAAGCAATATTGACCAGCTAAAGAATTTTTGAAAAAGAATCCCACCTGCAAGAGTCAAATACTTTCTGCTTAACAAATTGTTTTGATCTATTCAATAGAGTAAATCCAAAGAATAAAATCACTTATTAAGCCTGTGTACATAAATTTAAAAAAAGTAATTAATGAAAAAACTAAACAAAAAATATGCTGACTTAATGCGCAAAGCTCAACAAGCTACTGGAAGAAAAGAAGCAGTTGGATTAATCCATAAAGCGGCAAAGTTAAAAAGTAAATTTGATCAATATGAGATGATGTAGTTTGATATTGATTGATAGTCGAAATAAGTCGAAAAAAAAAGAATTTAAGTGTATTTGAATGGATTTTTACTTTAAATTACTAGAAATATTATTCAATTTTCACATCTTATTAAGTCTATACAGTTTGGATGATTATTTATATACTTATTAAGTTCCATTGCTAATGTTCTAGCCTCGTAAGCGTCAGAAGCATAAAAACAATTTTCTAATCTTATATTTTGAAAATCACGGTAATGCACTGTATATGGCTTCAACATATTGTTTTTGTTTATTTTAATTTGCTAAAAAGCAAACATTCTACATATCAACCATGCATATATTTATAAATTAAAAGTACATCTTTTGTTGTTATCAAAATATATTCAATTAATTTATGTATTTAAAGATACTTATAAAGCCTTTAAAATTTCACACTGATTATGTTTTGAATCTAATTATTTAGATTTTAAAAATTTATTACATTTAAAAATGCCTTTAAAAGATCACAATAATCCAACTTTAAAACTACCATCGTGGGTTGAAAATGCAGTTGTTTATCAGATTTTTCCAGATCGATTTAAAAGAAGTAAAACATCATATAAAAAGAATAATTTTGAATTTATGAATTGGGAAGATCCCCCAGACTTACAAGGTTTTCGGGGAGGAGATTTATTCGGCGTTATAGAAAGATTAGATTATCTAAAAGGAATTGGAATCAATTGTATTTATCTAAATCCAATTTTTTCTTCAGCAGCTAACCATCGTTACCATACCTATGATTATTTTAAAGTTGATCCTATTTTAGGAGGGGATGAGGCACTTTACTCTCTAATTGATGAGGCGCATAAAAGAGATATTTTTATTGTTTTAGATGGTGTATTTAATCATTGTGGCAGAGGTTTTTGGCCTTTTCACCACATAATTGAGAACGGTAAAAGTTCTCCCTATAAAAATTGGTTTAAGTTACATGAAACTCCATTTAAGGCGTATCCAAAGGAGAATGAAACCTGCGGTTACGATTGTTGGTGGAATGATCCTGCATTACCTAAATTTAATTTTGAAAATAAGGATGTGGAAGATTTTCTTTTATCTGTTGGGAAATACTGGGTTGAAAAAGGTATTGATGGCTGGAGATTAGATGTGGCAGAAGAGATCCCTTTTTCTTTTTGGGATAAATTTAATTATGAAATGAAAAGAATCAATTCAGAAGTTTGGGTTGTAGGAGAAATTTGGGGTGATGCTAGAAAATGGTTAAATAAAAAATATTTTGATGGGGTGATGAATTATCGAGTTGGATGGAGCACTATATCTTGGGTCGCCGATTTTAAGTTAAATTCTCCCTATAAAAATTCTTTTTACCCATTAAAAAATTTAACTTCTAAAGAATACATTAATATTTTAAAGATTACGGAATCTTGGTATTCTAACGAAATTAATAATGGAAATCTCAATTTATTAGATAGTCATGATGTGCCTAGGGCACTAAATACATTAGCTAAAGATATTAAAAGTTTAAAACTAGCACTTTTCTTACTTTTTATAAATAAAGGAGTTCCGTGCATTTATTATGGAACAGAAATTGGTTTATCTGGGGGGGCCGAACCCCATTGTAGAGAAAGTTTTCCTTGTAATAATAAATATAATGATGATATTAGAGAGTTCATAAAATCTATAATTGAATTTAGGAAAACATATAGAATTTTTATAAAAAATGGAATTAAGTGGACATCTCCAGAAAAAGATATTCTTTGCGGAAATTTTAAATCAAAAAAAAATAAAATTACAATTTACGTCAATAGAAGTAGATTGAGCGCATTCAACTTATCAAAAACTGTTTCAAAAATAATTTTCAAATCAGAAGAATTTAATTTAAAAGAAGTTTTACCTCCTCAATCTTTAATATGTTATTTAAATTCAATATAGCGGAACTAATTTATTTCTTCATCTGTAAAATCTTGCCAAATATTAATTATTACTTAAGAGAAATTATGGAGTAAAGGAAACGCTTATTACTTACCGATATTTTTGAGATTTAATTTCTTCATAAAAATCTGTAGATCCAGATTCGTCTTGGAATTTAGAACAAATTGATTTAACTACTTCATATGTTGGCTTTAGCAATATTTTTTTCTTGATCTGGATTAGCCATTTAATTTCTATCTACTACTTCTCCTCCATACTCCCTAGCTATTACATCTAAACACCTAAGAATATCTTTGTTCTTCAATAGTTCTGTTTGCTCTAAATAATTTAGAAGAGTTCTTATTTGTTCAATGGTATTTTCTTCTAATTCCTTCATTCGTACTTTGTTGTCATCTGCAAATAAGGATAGCAATTATTCTTTAGCCCATTGATTCCGATCTATCGATGTTTATTAAATTGAAGATTTTTAAAAACCAAATAGCTGACGAATTTGCAATGCTTGTTTAGCCTTTAAAAAGTGGGTAACGCGATTAGTTTTATGTCTGATAATGGGGCATGGTGGAAAGGTGCAGTTATTTACCAGCTTATCCCTCGCAGCTTTGCGGATGGTAATGGAGATGGTGTTGGAGATTTAAAGGGTCTGAGTAGCAAATTGAGCTATTTGAGATGGCTTGGAGTTGACGCTATTTGGCTCACACCTATTTTTCCGTCGCCCTTGCAAGATGGTGGATATGACATAACAGATTTTAAAAACGTTCATCCAGAGTTGGGAGATCTTTCAGCATTTCACCGGTTTCTGACAACTGCGCATGAACATGGGTTGAAGGTTATTCTTGATTTAGTTTTGAACCACACTAGCTATCTTCATCCTTGGTTCCAAAGAGCACGCTGGGCACCGAAGGGGAGTAAAGAAAGAAATGTTTATGTTTGGACAGATGACCCTTCTCGCTACAGCCTTGCGCCTGTTTTATTTCGTAATTTTGAAGAATCCAATTGGGAGTGGGACGAGGTCGCAGAACAATATTTTTTGCATAGATTTTTGAGATGTCAACCTGATCTCAATTATGAAAATCCTTGGGTTCAGGATGAAATGCTTGGTGTGATTGATTTTTGGCTGGAGAAAGGGGTTGATGGTTTTCGCTTAGATGCTGTCCCTTTTCTATATGAGGAGGAAGGAAGTCGTTGCGAGGGACTCCCTCAGACACATTCTTTTTTGAGGAAAGTACGTAAGCGTGTTGATGCTCATGGACGAGATGTATTGCTATTGGCAGAAGCTATTCAGCCAGTGGATGAGATCTCTCCTTACATTGCAGGAAATAATGAGCTTCATGGTGCCTTTAACTTTGCTCTTACTGCACATTTATTTGCAGCTGTGGCAAGTGGTAGTTCTAAAAATCTTGAACTTTGTTTGAACGAGGCTCAAAACGCTGTTAGTGGGTGTAAATGGGCATTGCCTCTTCGTAACCATGATGAACTTTGGCTTGGTGATGGGCACTTGGTTCCTGATGAGATTATTCAAATAATCCGAACGGGATTGAGTGCTGGCCATGGACATTGGTTGAACTGGGGGATTAATAGAAGATTAGCTCCACTTCTCAAAGGAGATCCCCTTGTGAATAAACTTTTAAATTCTTTGCTTTATAGCCTTCCAGGGATGCCATGTTTGTATTACGGCGATGAGCTCGGGATGGGTGACTGGCCTGGCCTAAAAGATAGGGATCCAAATCGTACTCCTATGGCATGGACGCCTGATAGAAATGGAGGATTCTCTAATGCCCCAGAACCGTTGTTAGTCCTTCCTGCAATTACTACGCCTGGCTATAATTATCGTGTCATCAATGTTGAAGTACAAAAGCAGCTCCCAGGGTCTCTTTTGAACTGGCATCGTCAAATGCTTACTTGTAGACGGTTATTACCTGCTCTGCGGCATGGAGATTTTGAATTATTAGATTCAAACCATCCTAGTGTAATCATCTTTACTAGAAAAATCGATAGCATGACAATTTTAATAGCTGCTAATTTATCTAGTGCTGGAGCTACATTGTCGCAGGATTTGAGTAGGTGGAAAGGTGCTCGTGCTAGGGAGGTTTTATGGGGTTGTGAGTATCCTAACCTTGGACCTGATTGGTTTATTTATCTACCTCCTTACGGTTTTAATTGGTGGCTTATAAGTGAAGTTGAGACAGATGGTCTTGCTGAGGAAAAGATAGAGAAGGTCAACGCTTGAGTTTATTATTTAGACAAGTCCAAATTAGATTTTGGAAGATTTCTTTCTTCTAGTTTCTGCTGAACGATTGGGATTATTCGTTTGGCTTCATTGATGTCAATCATTGCAAGTCTATTCCTGCGGGCCAAAATATCTGTGGTGGTACGGGCATGTTCATTGTCAATTGCATGTTCAATTTCAGCTATACAAACTGGTATTACCTGACTTAGTGGTTTTCTTTTTTCAATAGGAGCTTTCAGAATTACTGAAAGAGCCTCTAGTCCAAAATTTGATTGGAGATGTTCTATTTGTTGCTGTTTACATATTGAATCTGGCAGGAATCTGCTCAATTCTTCTCGGTCTTTGAGTAGTGATAAGCGAGTTTGATGACTATCGCTCTTGCAGCCAATTAGAGGGATCCTTTTTTTATGGGATAACTTAATATCCAAGATTTTTTCAACTTCTTGAAGAGTGTCAAGTGCTATTTTTCGTGATGTAGTCCATTTCCCGCCCATAGCACTAATCAGTCCGCATGAAAGTACCTCTATTTCATGTTCCCTAACAACATCACTGCTATTCATATCATGTTTGGATGGCATTAAAAGAGGTCTGCCTCCTGACCATCGGCTGCTTATGGTTGGTTCCTTAAGATTAGGGAACCAACTATTGATGTGTCTAATTAAATAAGATTCTTCAATAGGAGAAGGCCAATTGGCCTCGTCAATATTACATCTACTATCGGTAGTCCCAATTTGTGTACGCCCAAAAAATGGTAGGACAAATAAAACTCTACCGTCATCAGTGGAAGGAATAAGAAGTCCTATACCTTCAGGACATAAATTTTGTTCGATAACCAAATGCATACCTTTACTAATGAGAATTCTTTGCTCTACATTTGGATCTGCAAGATGTCTTATCTTGTCTGATCCAATACCAGTAGCATTTACGACTGCTTTGCATTCCCATGATTGCTGGCTTCCATCAATACCCTGGCTAATCGCACCACATATTTGTCCATTTTCTCGATATTTAAACTCTAAAACTTTGCTATAGGTTTTGATATGTGCCCCTTCTCTCTCAGATGTCAGCGCTAATAATAAGTTTAATCGTGCATCATCAAAATAACCGTCTTTATATGCAACTCCTCCATCAATACTACCCCTTAATAAAGGTATAGCTTTATTAATTTCTTCTTTAGAAAGTAGCCGACTTGCTCCAATATTCGAGCTTCCTGCAAGTATGTCATATGCTTTAAGACCTAACCCATAGTAGGCCTTGTTAAAACAATTCGGGGTAGGTAAAGCTAGCTCAATACTTCTTGCTAAAAAAGGTACTTCATTCAACCAGAACCCTCTTTCGAGTAGAGCTTCTCTAACAAGCTTAAGTTGTGAAAGGTCTAGAGTCTTAAATGCCAACTCTAAATACCTGACTCCACCATGTAGAAGTTTAGTACTTCTACTACTCGTCCCACCACCAATATCCCCTGCGTCTACAAGACCTACCTTTAGGCCTCTTTGCATAGCTTCGTAAGCTACAGATGCCCCAGTAGCTCCTGCTCCAATTACAAGTAAATCAACATTTATTTTATTCATGCCAGCCAAGACTTCTTTGGACAGCTTCATTCCATTTTGAGAGCCATTTTTCTCTTTCAACCTCATTTATATTAGGCATAAACACTTCTGAATCTTTGTGCCTTTCTTTAATTAGATCTTCGATATTGTCAATTCCACCACAATGAAAGCCTGCGAGCAAGGCCGCTCCTCTTGCGGTACTTTCTAAATTAATTGGCCTTCTCACCGGTAATCCAGTTGAATTTGCTTGTGCTTCTAGCAGTGGATTGGAAGCTGCAGCACCCCCGTCCACTGCAATCTCTTTCAGCTCTTGCCCTAGAGATTTTTCAGCAGCCTTAACTAATGTTGCTACTGAAAGAGCAATTCCTTCGAGAGCAGCGCGGGCAAGATGACCTCTTTGTGTATCTCTTGTTATCCCAAGAACTATGCCACGAGCTTTAGGATCCCAATGAGGCGACCCCCAGCCAGTAAATGCAGGGACAAACATCACACCTGCGGCATTCTCTACTTCATTTGCAAGTGTATTTATTTGATCGGCACTCTTTATGATTTGAAGATTATCTCTAAGCCACTGTACAACCGTCCCAGCATTAAAAAGGCTACCTTCTAAACAGTATGTTGGGTTTCCTTTCTTATCAGTCCACCCCACCGTAGAGAGTAGCCCACATTTAGAACGATGGATTTCCTGCCCTGTATTGACTACCAAAAAGGCTCCAGTCCCATAAGTACACTTGGAATTACCTTTATCTAAACACAACTGACCTAGTGTCGCAGCTTGCTGGTCGCCTAATAAAGCTTGAATTGGCACGCCTCCAAATGGGAAGTGTGATTCAATCCTTCCAAAATCACCCTGACAAGGTACTAGATTTGGTAATGAGTTTTTATTTAAGCCTATTACCTCACAATAAGGTTCCATCCATTCCAATAGCTCAATATCAAGTAATAGAGTTCTACTTGCGTTGCTCATATCAGAAAGATGCTGTTTGCCTCCTGATAGTTGCCATAACATCCAGCTTTCTACAGTACCGAAGCAAAGATCATCCTCAAATAAAGCGGTCTTTGCTTCTTCTTCATTTTGTAAAAGCCAAGAAATTTTGCTTGCACTGAAATATGGATCTAGTACAAGGCCAGTGCTTTTGCACCATTGTTCTTCTAACCCTTCTTTCTGCCATGCTTGACAAATACCTGCTGTACGCCTGTCTTGCCATACAAGGGCAGGAGCACAAGGCTTGCTGCTGCTTCTCCTCCATAGGATAGTTGTTTCTCTCTGATTAGTAATCCCACAACTTATTACAGAACCACGTTGCTCAGGAGTTATTTTTTTCTCTAATAGCTCCATTGCTTTTAGTTGACTATTCCAAATATTATTTGCATCTTGTTCAACCCAGCCATCAGAGGGAAAGTTGATTTCTAAAGGAGAGCTTGCACTAGCTATAATCTCACCACTACAATTAAAAATTACTGCTCTTGAGCTACTAGTTCCTTGATCAAGAGAGAGGATTAGGGGCTTATCTTTCATTGTAAATCTTTTTATTTATTACTTACTATGGGCTGACCAATTCAGTGGAATGCAAAATAAGAATTTAATTCAAGAGAAGTTTTACCTCCTCAATCTTT
>LULE01000477.1_pt1 | contig 16921 bp, 13 predicted proteins | sample 728231 | NCBI WGS metagenome assembly LULE01 (sample SAMN03860297, study PRJNA289734) | marine metagenome | biome: seawater column; feature: ocean; material: water; isolation source: Red Sea water column Station 192 - depth 10m | place: Saudi Arabia: Red Sea | collected 2011-10-15 | depth 10 m | reverse complement strand
TCAATATTACAAGCATTAATCATTTAAGTTATTCATTAACAGATGGTATCAGTGAAAAGGTTTATAATAAAATAATGTTACAAATAATTAAAAATATGCCTAAAATTGATGAATGGCACTCAAAATACATATTAAAAAAATTTGATAATATTGGATGGAATGACTCAATCAAAAAGTTACATGAACCTGAAAATATTGGTAAATTTAAAGAAAACTTTTATCAAAGACTCGCATTTGATGAAATTTTTTCAACTTTTTTAGTAAACTCAGAAATTAGAAAGAAAATAAAAAAAATTAAAAAAACAAAAAAAAAATTTGATCCCAAAAAACAAAATGAAATAATGTCTAATTTAGATTTTTCTTTGACTAATGACCAAGCTAAAACATTAAGTGAAATTAATCATGATTTATGTTCAGATAATAAAATGTTTAGATTGCTTCAAGGAGATGTTGGCAGTGGTAAAACAATAGTATCTTTGTTATCTGCATTCAATACTATTAATTCTGATTTTCAAGTCGCAGTCATGGCTCCTACTGAAATTTTGTCAAGGCAACACTTTTTATTAGCAAAAAAAATATTTCCAGAAAATATTAAGATTGAATTACTCTCTGGAAAATCAACTTATAAAAATAAAAAGATCATTTTAGATAAGCTGTTAAAAAAAGAGATTGATATAATCTTTGGAACACATGCCTTATTTCAAAAAAAGGTAGAGTTTAAAAAACTAGGATTAATAATAATCGATGAACAACATAAATTTGGAGTTAGTCAAAGAAAAAAATTATCTGACAAAGCTGGTAAGGATTGTGATGTGCTTTTAATGACAGCTACACCAATTCCACGTACTTTAACAATGACAATTTATGGAGATATGGATCTTTCAATTATAAGAGAAAAGCCTAATAATCGTAAAACCATAAAAACTTATAGTAAACTTGAGAGTAAGATTGAAGATGTAATAAAATTCATAAAAAAAGAAATCAAACTTGGAAACCAAATTTTTTGGGTATGTCCATTAATAGAAGAATCTAAAAAAATTGATCATACCTCAGCAGTCAAAAAGTCTGAATATCTAAAAAAAATATTTCCTAATGAAGTTTATTTACTTCATGGAAAAACAACCATTGAGGAAAAAGAAAAAATTTTAAACAAATTTTTAAGAAATGAATTTAAAATTTTAGTTTCGACTACTATAATTGAAGTTGGTATAGATTTTCCTAATGCAAATGTAATTGTAATAGAAAATGCAAATAAATTTGGTTTGTCTCAATTACATCAACTTAGAGGTAGAGTTGGAAGAGGCAATAAAGAATCTTCATGTATATTAATGTTTAAGTCAAATCTAAGCGAGAATGCAAAAAAAAGAATTAATATATTAAAAGGATCAAATGACGGATTTGAGATATCTGAGGAGGATATGAAGTTAAGAGGTTTTGGAGATATTCTTGGCTTTAAACAAAGTGGAGTCAAAAATTTTAAATTAGCTGATCCAGTTCATAATCATAATCTTTTTATTTTAGCAGAAAAAGAAATTAAAAGAATAGAAAATGAAAAAGAAGACATAGGAAAATACAAACCATTAATAAAATTATATGATCGAGCAGATATAATAAATGATATTGCCTAATTTTTACCTGAAGATGTTCCAGCAGAAACAATAAATTTAGATGCTTCCTCAAAAGTCATATCTAGATAGATTACGTCCTCTATCGGAAACATTAATAAAAATCCGCTTGTTGGATTTGGGGTTGTTGGAACAAAAACATTAATTAATTTTTTATTAGTTTTTTTTGCCATTTCACCAGTGTTTTCTTTTGTTGCAAAACCTACAGCCCAAACCCCTTTTCTAGGATATTCAATCAAAACTACACTTTTTTTATCGTTATCTTTTTTTGAGAATGTTTCAGTCATTTGAACTATAGCAGAATAGATAGTTCTTAAAAATGGAATTCTTTTAAAAAGATCATCAATTAGTTTTAAAATTCGTTTTCCTAAAAATGATAAAGATAAACCACCAACAATAGTTATGAAAATTAGTGAGATTAAAATTTCTATTCCTGGAATTTCAAATGGTAGATAGCTGTTTGGGTTAATATTTTCAGGTAAAATTCTAGAGGAGAGACCAATTAGAACTTTACTAAGGTATAGGGTAAATCCTATTGGAATAAGAACAACTACCCCTGTAATGAAATAATTTCTTAGAAGTAAAGTTATTGATTTTTTCTTTTTTGACATAATTAATTAAAACTTGAATAAATAACGAAAATAATTGCAATTATAAATAACACTAATAAAATTTTGTTATTTAGATTCATTCATATATATAATATCAATGTTAAAGAAAAATGAATAGAAGAAAATTTTTATCATATGTTGGCTGTAGTTGTGGTGGTTTTATTCTCAATTCATGCGCAACAGCACCTATTACTGAAAGAAAACAGTTAAGTATAATTCCCGAAGCAAAATTAAATGCTCAAGCAGCAAAAATCTATGAAAAAGTTAAGAAAAAAGAAAAATTAAGCAAAGATACTAAAACGCTCAATCTAATAAAAGATATTGGACAAAAAATGGAAGATTCGATCAGTGAATATTTCTATCAATCAAAATTAGACGACCCTACAAAATATTTTGATTGGGAATATATATTAATTGAAAATAAAAAAGTTAGAAATGCCTGGTGTATGCCAGGTGGGAAAATTGCAGTTTACACAGGCATATTAGATGTTACCAAAAATACGAATGGTCTGGCAGCAGTAATGGGTCACGAAATTGCTCACGCAGTAGCTAAACATTCCGTAGAAAGAGCAAGTAGAGGAACATTATTGAATGTTGGTACAAAAATTATAGATATTGCAAGTGGAGGTGTATTGTCTGACATAAACAGAACTACAGGTATGGATACTGTAGGACTATTATCTCAATTAGGAATAATGAACCCTTTTAACAGAAAACAAGAAAGTGAAGCTGATTATCTGGGTATGATTTTTTCTTCTTTATCTGGTTATGATATTAGAGAAACTCCAAAAATTTGGGAAAGAATGAAAGAATACAATAAAGGTCAAACACCGCCAGAATTTATGAGTACGCACCCATCAGCTGAAAATAGAATTAAAAAAATTAATGAGTGGACAAATCAAATACTCTTAGAGTACCCACCACTTAAGATTTCTTAAGATGTGGTGAGCCGTGATGGACTCGAACCATCGACCCATTCCTTAAAAGGGAATTGCTCTACCAACTGAGCTAACGGCCCAAATAAATTATTGACTGAAATGTATATACATATTTATAAGAATAATTCAAATGGCAATTTGTGAGACAAAAAAGTTAATTAATTACAACTTATCTATATATTTATCATGAAATTCCTTAAATGTGCCATTGCGGATATTTTTCCTTATTAACAACATTAATTCTTGATAGAAATTAATATTATGTAAAGTTAATAACATTGAACCAAGAATTTCATTTGTATTAAACAAATGATTTAAATAGCTTTTAGAATATTTATTTAAATCAAGATTTTTTACCGCTGGATCAAGAGGAGAATCATCATTTTGATATTTGCTATTTCTAATATTAACTCTTCCATTCCAAGTAAAAGCTAAACCAGTTCTTCCAGATCTTGTTGGTAAAACACAATCAAACATATCAATACCTCTCATTACAGCTCCTAAGATATCAGATGGAGTACCAACACCCATTAAATAATGAGGTTTTTCATGTGGAAGAATATCTTTTAGACTATCTAATACCCCAAACATTTCTTTTTGTGTTTCGCCTACAGCCAATCCACCAACAGCATATCCGTCAAATTCTATGTTTATTAATTCTTTCAAAGATTGTTTTCTTAAATCCTCGAATAATCCCCCTTGAATAATCCCAAATAATGCTTTGTGTGGATTTAATCCAAAGGCTTTCTTAGATCTTTCAGCCCAATATAAAGACAAATTCATAGAATTATTTATCAAATCATAATCTTTCGTATTTTTAGGACATTCATCCATTATCATACAAATATCTGAATTAAGACCTAGTTGAATTTCAATACTTCTTTCTGGACTTAAAATAAATTTTTTTCCATCTATATGTGAATTAAAAATAGCACCTTTTTCCCTGTCAATTTTGTTTAATTTTGAAAGAGACATAACCTGAAAACCTCCTGAGTCTGTAAGTATAGGTAAGTCGCAATTCATAAATTTGTGTAATCCGCCTACTCTTTCAATTCTTTCTACACCAGGTCTAATCATTAAATGATATGTATTTGATAGAATTATTTCTGAATTAGTTTTCTTAATATCATTAATTGTGCAAGCTTTAACCGTTGCCTGCGTACCAACAGGCATAAAGGCTGGGGTGTGTATATCACCCCTATGTGTTTTTATTAAACCTTCTCTTGCATAACCATCAGTTTTGGAAACCTCAAAGGCAAATTTTTTAATATCCATTAAAAAAATTATAACTATTTAAAACTTATAATCTTATCTGGATCACTTACCGCCCCATTATTATTTTCATCTCCTCTTTTAATTTTGTCTACAAATTCCATACCTTCAATAACTTTACCAAAAACTGTATATTGCTTATCTAGAAAAGGTGCAGGTTTAAAACATATAAAAAATTGACTATTCGCACTGTTTGGGTTTGAGGACCTGGCCATTGATAAAGTTCCTCTGTCATGTGGGAGATTACTAAATTCTTGGTTTAGGTCAGGTAAATCTGATCCACCCATTCCAGCCATACTTAGATTAAAATCTTTAGAATTTGAGTTTCCAAACTTTACATCACCTGTTTGTGCCATAAAACCATCTATTACTCTATGAAAGACAACTCCGTCGTATTTGCCAGCTGAAGCTAATTCTTTAATTCGTTTTACATGATTTGGGGCAACATCATTAAATAATTCTATTTTAACATCACCATCTTTAAGTTTTAAGATCATTATATTTTCCTCCGATATTGATTGATTGATTAATAAAAAAAATAAAAAAAACAATTTTAAGATTATTTTAAACATATTTTCTTTCTAAAGCTTTTATAGTACTTTTTGTTGTAAATTTTTTAATATTACCTTTTAATTTTACAATTTCTTTTACAAATTTTGATGAAATAATTTGATTTTCAACGTCGGACATTAAAAAACCAGTTTCTATACTATTATTAAGCTTCCTATTCATTCCAGCAAGTTGGAACTCATATTCAAAATCTGAAGCTGCTCTAAGACCTCTTAGTATGATGTTGGCTTTATTTTTTTTACATAAATCAGTTGTTAGAGTATTAAAAGCGATTACGTTAATTCTATTTTTATTAAGCTTTAAATCAGAAAAAAGTGCTTTTTTAACAATTTCTATTCTTTCATCAATATCAAATAGATAATTCTTATTATCAACATCAGAAACAGCAACTATTATCTTATTAAATAGTTTTAATCCTTTCTTAATAACATCTATATGACCATAAGTAATTGGGTCAAAGGTCCCTGGATAAATTGCAATTTTAGTCATTAAATTAAATTATCATCAATTTTATTTGCTGAAACTACTTTTTCCTCACCTGATAATTTAATTATTCTTACACCCTGTGTATTTCTTCCAGCCGTTCTAATTTCTTTCACAGCTACTCTTATGACTCTACCTTTGTTTGTTGATATAAGAATTTCATCTCCTTCAAATACAGGGAAAGATGAGGAAATATCACCATTTCTTGGTGAATTAACAATTCCTATAATACCCTTACCACCTCTATTCGTAACTCTATAATCAGTATGCAATGTCTTTTTTCCAAACCCATTTTCAGTAATCGATAAAATAAATTTTTCTTTAGCTTTAATTTCAGATTTTTCATCTTTGCTCTTTTTTCCATTTTTACTATATTTATCGTTATCAATGATAGATAATGATACAATTTGATCATTTGGTGATAAAACAATACCCTTAATCCCTTTTGAAGATCTACCTTTAAAAACTCTCAATTTTTTTGACTCAAATCTAATACATTTTCCAAATTTGGTGCTTAGTATTATGTCTTGATCTTCTTTACAAATCTTTACCCCAACAATTTTATCATTATTGTCCAATTTCATCGCAATTTTACCTGCCGTATTTATTGAAGAAAAATCCTCTAAACTATTTTTTCTTATCTTTCCATTGGCCGTGGCAAATACTATCTGGTAATTCTTTAACTCAGAATCCTCAGGAAATGGCATTATAGAACTTATAGATTGATGACTTTTGAGGGGTAAAATGTTGAATAAGGATTTTCCTTTAGAAGATGAAGATCCAACCGGTATTTTCCAAGCTTTAATTCTGTAAACAAGACCTTCGGTAGAAAAAAATAAAACAGAAGTATGGGTGTTAACAGATAGTGTTTGGACAACAGAATCTTCATTTCTCGTTGTAATACCAGTTTTTCCTTTTCCTCCTCTTTTTTGTTGTTTTACATTATTTAAAGATCCTCTTTTAATGTAGCCTTGAAGGGTAACAGTAATAATAACAGACTCTTTTTGAATAGTTTCCTCAATATCATAATTTAAAACAGCATCGATAATATCTGTTCTTCTTTTAACTGAAAATTTTTCTTTTATATCGTTTAATTCATTGCTAATTACATTTAATAATTCTTTTTTTGAAGAAATAATTTTTTTGTATTTTTTTATCAATTCAGAAAGTTTTTTAATTTCAATTTCTATTTCATTGATACCCAATGCAGTTAGTTTTTGTAATCTTAATTCTAAAATTGAATTAACTTGAATTTCAGATAAAGAATACATTCCTTTAGAAGTTTTATTTTCAATTAAATTTATCATCTTTAATGATTTATTTATTTTCCATTTAATTTTAAGAAGTGAACTTTTTGCTTCTTCAGGATTTTGTGATGATCTTATAATCTTTATAACTTTATCTAAATTTTCGACTGACACAGATAAACCAATCAATATATGTGCTCTTTCTTCAGCTTTATTCAAATCAAATTTTGTTTTTTTGATTACTACACTTTCTCTAAAATTTAAAAAATGGGATAAAAAATCTTTTAAATTACATGTAATAGGTTTTCCCTCAACTATTGCTAAAGTATTAAAACCAAAAGAGCTTTCTATTTGAGTATTTTTATATAATTGTCTTTTGACTGTTTCCGGTTCAACACCAGTTCTTAAATCTATAGATACTCTTATCCCTTCCCTGTTGGACTCATCTCTTATATCTCTTATGCCTTCTATTTTTTTTTCTCTAACCAATTGAGCTATTCTCTCATTTAAAACCGACTTATTAACTTGATATGGAATTGAAGTAATTACTAATCTTTCCCTACCATTCTTCGCTTGTTCAATAGAAATTTGACCACGGACTTTAAAAGACCCTCTTCCTTTAGTGTAACCCTCTTTAATCATATCTTTTCCTATGATTACTCCGCCCGTTGGAAAATCAGGACCAGGTATAAATTTCATTAATTGCTTAACAGTAATGTCCTTATTTTCAATTAATGCTAATGTTCCATCTATTATTTCTCCCAAATTATGAGGTGGAATACTTGTTGCCATTCCAACTGCTATACCGCCTGCACCATTAACTAAAAGATTAGGATATTGAGCAGGAAGAACGCTTGGTTCTTTTTCCGTTTCATCATAATTACTTTTAAAATCAATAGTGTTCTTTTCAATATCATCTATAAGAAACTGAGATACTTTTGAGAGTCTTGTCTCAGTATATCTCATTGCCGCTGCTGGATCTCCGTCTATAGAACCAAAATTTCCTTGCCCTTCAACCAAAGGTAAACTCATTGAAAAATCTTGAACCATCCGAACTAATGCGTCATATACAGATTGATCTCCATGTGGGTGATATTTACCAATTACATCACCGACTATTCTAGCTGATTTTCTAAATTGTTTTGACCAGTCATAACCTCCTTTGTACATTGCATATAAAATTCTTCTATGAACAGGTTTTAATCCATCTCTGATATCAGGAAGAGCACGGCTGACGATAACGCTCATTGCATAAGATAGGTATGACGAGCTCATCTCGTCATGCATAGATATCAACTTAATATTCTTATCGTTTTGATTTTCAGAATTTTGCATAATTACTAAAATGGAATTTCGTCATCCATTTCGTTAGAAATTTGAGACATATCATCATTATTATTTAATGATTTATTATTATCGTTTGCAATACTACCACCGGAATTACCTCCGCCTAACATTGTAAGTGAGGAATTATATCCTTGAATAATTATCTCAGTAGAAAATTTATCTTGGCCTGATTGTTCGTCTTTCCATTTTCTCGTAGATAGTTGTCCCTCAACATAAATTTGAGCTCCTTTTTTAAGATATTGTTGAACAACATTTACAAGACCCTCATTAAATACAACCACACGGTGCCATTCAGTTTTTTCTTTTTTTTCTCCAGAATTTTTATCTTTCCAGGATTGACTTGTAGCAAGACTAAGTCTTGCAACATTTTTTCCATTTACCATTTGCTTAATTTCAGGATCTGCGCCCAAACGACCAATTAAAAGTACTTTATTTAAACTTCCAGCCATAATATTTTAATATTTGTATTATTAATTAATTAGATTTATATCACAATTTACTCTGAATATTAATTTTATTAAGTCAAAGCAATAAGAATTATGATGAAAAAGATACTTATTAAAGGGGCTAAAGAGCACAATTTAAAAAATATTTCATTAGAAATACCTAAAGACAAATTTGTAGTTATAACAGGTCTATCTGGCTCCGGAAAATCCTCGCTAGCGTTCGATACCGTTTATGCAGAAGGTCAAAGAAGGTACGTTGAAAGTTTATCAGCTTATGCACGTCAGTTCTTAGACAAAATGAAAAAACCTAATGTTGATTTAATTGAAGGTTTGAGCCCTGCTATTTCGATTGAGCAAAAGAATACTTCAAAAAATCCTAGATCTACTGTTGCAACAGTTACTGAAATTTATGATTATATGAGAGTTCTCTATGCAAGAGCAGGAATTCCCTATTCACCTTTCACCGGTAAACCAATAGTATCTCAAACAATTACTCAAATTGTAGATAAGATTAAAGAATTACCAAAAAAATCGACAATTTATTTATTTGCTCCGGTAGTAAGAGGACGTAAAGGCGAATACAAAAAAGAAATATTGGGCTTTAAAAAGCGTGGATTTAGAAAAATTAAAATAGATGATAAACTTTATGATATAGATAATGTTCCTGAACTTAATAAAAAGATAAAGCACGATTTATATGTCTTAGTTGATAGGATTATACTTAATTCATCTTTAGGTAATCGGTTAGCAGAAGCAATTGAAACATCAATAAATTTAGCAAATGGTCTAGTTTTCGTTGAATATGAAAATGAAACTTTACCCAAAAAGTTTAGAAAATTAGAAAGATTAATCTTCTCAACTAAATTTGCTTGTCCAGAAAGTGGATTTACTATTGAGGAAATTGAACCAAGATTATTTTCTTTTAATAGTCCGTTTGGTGCCTGCGAAGAATGTGAGGGTATAGGTGTAAAACTTAATGTAGACCCTAACTTGGTTATACCAAATGAGAAAAAATCTATCATTGATGGTGCAATTGAACCATGGGCTAAAACCACTACTTTATATTATGCACAAACACTCTCTTCTCTAGCAAAACACTACAATTTTTCTCTAAATGAAAGATGGAATAAACTACCAAAAAAAATAAGAGATATAATACTTTATGGTTCTGATGATGAAGAAATAAAATTTACTTACGATGATGGATATGAAAAATATTCACATAAGAAATCGTTTGAAGGCGTCATAAATAATCTTGAACGTCGTTATTTAGAAACTGATAGTGATTGGAAAAGAGAGGAAATTTCCCAGTATCAATCAGACACAAAATGTGAAAGATGTAATGGTCATAGACTTAAAGATGAAGCCTTATGTGTAAAAATAGACGGTTTACATATCAGCGAAGTAACTGAAAAATCAATTTTAGAAGCCTCAAAATGGTTTAAGGAACTTCAAACAAACCTTAATAAAAAACAATTTAAAATTGCTGAACATATCTTAAAAGAGATAAATGAGAGATTAGATTTTTTGTTAAATGTTGGTCTTGATTATTTGACCTTATCAAGAGAGTCAGGCACATTATCCGGCGGCGAATCTCAAAGAATACGGCTTGCTTCGCAAATAGGTTCAGGGTTAACGGGTGTGCTCTATGTTTTAGATGAACCTTCTATAGGACTCCACCAAAAAGATAATGTTAAATTAATTAATGCTTTAAAAAGGTTAAGAGATTTAGGAAACACTGTGATTGTTGTTGAACATGATACAGAAACTATGGAAAACGCTGATCACATCATTGATCTTGGTCCCGAAGCCGGTAATAAAGGTGGTCAAGTTGTAGCTCAAGGAACTTTTGAAGAAATTGGTCAAAACAAAGATAGCATTACTGGAAAATATTTATCAAATAAATTTAAAATCATAGTACCTCCAAAAAGAAGATTAGCTAAGAATGGAAGGTTTTTAGAAATTACGGGTGCCTCAGGAAATAATTTAGATAATGTAAATTTAAAAATACCTTTAGGAAGTTTGACATGTGTAACTGGTGTATCAGGTAGTGGAAAGTCTACTTTAGTTTTGCAAACACTTTATAATGCTCTGAATCTTACCTTAAATAATAACAAATCTAGAAAAATTCCAAAACCATTTAAAAATTTTAAAGGTACAGAATTAATAGATAAAGTAATTGATATAGATCAATCACCTATTGGCCGTACTCCAAGATCAAATCCAGCCACATACACTGGTGCTTTTGGACCAATAAGAGATTGGTTTACATCTCTACCTGAATCTAAATCTCGAGGATACAAACCTGGAAGATTTTCTTTTAATGTTAAGGGCGGACGATGTGAAGCATGTGAGGGTGACGGAGTTATTACATATGAAATGCACTTTCTCCCTGATGTCTATATTCAATGCGATGAGTGTAAAGGTACAAGATATAATCGAGAAACTTTAGAAATAAAATTTAAAAATAAAAGTATTGCAGATGTTTTAAATATGACTGTTGATGAGGGATGTGAATATTTTGAAAATATTACAAATATAAAGACTAAATTACTTACTCTAAAAAAAGTTGGATTAGGTTATATAAAAATTGGACAACAAGCTACCACTCTCTCTGGTGGAGAAGCGCAAAGAATAAAACTTGCAAAAGAATTATCGAAAAGATCTACTGGAAGAACAATGTATATACTCGATGAACCTACTACTGGATTACATCAGCATGATATAAAAAAATTGTTAGAAATCCTCCATACATTTGTTGCTCTTGGAAACACTGTCGTTGTAATTGAACATAATCTTGATGTAATAAAAACTGCTGATTATATTGTTGATATGGGTCCAGAGGGCGGAGTAAAAGGAGGTAAAATCATCGCAGAGGGCAAACCCGAGGAAATTTGTAAGGTAGATGGTAGTTATACAGGAAAATTTTTAAAGCCACTTTTGAACTAGAAAAAATATTAGTAAATTTCAGTTGAATTTGATATAAGTAAATTTACTATCATCATTATCTAAAACAGTTCATACATCAATTGCCATAGCTATAATTTTGTTTCTTGGTTTATTTTATCAAAATGGAGGATTTAGCTTTGATGCTCTTTTTTGGAGTTGGATTGCTCGATATACTCACGTTCTGGTTGGTATTATGTGGATTGGTTTATTGTGGTACTTTAACTTTGTTCAAATTCCAAATATGGGAAAAATACCTGATGAACAGAAGCCAGCCATTGGAAAAGTTATTGCTCCCGCAGCATTATTTTACTTCAGATGGGCTGCTGCATTTACTGTAATTTCTGGATTAATCCTAGCAGGACTTAATGGGTACTTACATGATGCTATGACTTTAAGTATTGGATCAGGTGTTCCAAAGCATACAGCTATAGGTATTGGTATGTGGCTTGGTTTAATAATGGCATTTAATGTTTGGTTTGTTATCTGGCCTAATCAAAAAAGAGCTTTGGGTATTGTTGATGCCGATCCAGACTTAAAAGCTAAATCAGCTAAAACTGCAATGTTGTTCTCTAGAACAAACACTTTATTGTCTATACCAATGTTACTAACGATGGTTATAGCACAAAATTTATATTAATTTTTTTCCTCATCTCTTAGAATAGTTTTTTGAGAAACATTTAGTCTCACAAGAATAGTATTTGCTATATAAATTGAAGAATAAGTTCCAAAAATAACACCAAAAATCATTGCTAGTGAGAAACCTTTTAAAATTTCTCCGCCAAAAATAAAAATTGAGACTAATGCTAAAAGTGTGGTTATTGATGTAATCAAAGTTCTTGATAAAGTTTCATTGATTGAAATGTTAGTTAACTCAAATATCTTAATATCAGCGTATTTTCTTAAATTTTCACGAACACGATCAAAAATAACCACAGTATCATTCATAGAATAACCAACTATAGTTAAAACAGCGGCTATTATTGATAAATTAATTTCCAAACCTAATAATGAAAACAGACCCAGCGTAACAATTACATCATGAAATAATGCACAAATAGCACCAAGACTAAATTGCCATTCAAATCTTATCCAAATATAGATTAGCATAAGAGCTAATGCTACTGAAATAGCAATTATACCTGATTTTAATAATTCAGCGCTAACTTTGGGGCCAACATTCTCAACTCTTCTAAAATCTATATTGTTTCCAAATGATTTATCTAAATCTTTTTTAACTTCTTCAATAATATTCTTTTTATTATCTTTGTTTTCAAACTTAATTAAATAGTCAGTTTCATTACCAAATTTTTTAACAGAAACATCTCCTAAATCCATTTGATTAAATCTGTCTCTTAAAGATGATACGTTAACCTTTGAGTCTGTAGACCTAAGTTCAATTAAAATACCTCCTTTAAAATCAATACCAAAATTTAATCCCTTAAATATTAAAAATAATAAAGAAATAACAACTAATGATATAGATAATATATTAAACTGGTTATAGTATTTATTAAAAGCTATCATTTATATAACAATTTCTTTGTTTTTATTTTTTGAAATATACAAGACGGTTAAAAGTCTTGCGATGAAATAAACAGAAAATAAAGTTGTAAAAATTCCGACACCTAGAGTTATTGAAAAACCTTTAATAGGACCTGAGCCCATAAAAAATAATATGATTGCTGCTAATAAAGTTGTTATGTTTGCATCAAGAATTGCAGTTTTTGATTTTGAGTAACCGCTGTCGAAAGCAATCAATCTATTTTTCTCGTTTTTAAGTTCTTCTCTTATTCGCTCAAAAATTAACACATTTGCATCTACAGCCATACCAACGGTCAGGATTATCCCTGCTATACCCGGTAATGTTAAGGTCGCCTCAAATAATGTGAGAACACCCACTAAAAGAAGTAAATTGATTATTAAAGCCGTATTTGTAATTATTCCAAAAATTTTATATTTAACAATTATAAAAACTATGACTAAAATGAAACCTATAACTAAAGCTATTATACCAGCATCGATCGAATCTTGACCGAGACTGGGTCCAACTGTTCTTTCTTCAATTATATTTAACGGTGCCGGTAATGCCCCTGATCTTAACAAAAGAGCTAAATCGGTTGCTGACTGAAATGTAAAGCCTCCACTAATTTGTCCAGAACCACCAGCTATTGTGTCTTGAATAACTGGAGCACTAATAATCTTTCCATCAAGAATTATGGCTAATTGTCTACCAATCCCTTTTGAGGTTGCTTTACCAAATCTTTTTGCCCCTACCCTGTCTAAACTAAAAGTAACAACTGTTTCATTTGCCTCACTGTCCATCCTTGGTTGAGCGTCAAGTAAGTTGTCTCCACTAAGAATTATTCTTTTACTAACAAATTCTGACCCTTCTTCATCTTCATAATTTAATTTTTCATTACCAAATGAATCTTCATTGTTATTAGAAACAAATCTAAATGTAAGATTAGCAGTTTTTCCTAATAAAGTTTTTATTCTCATAGGATCATCAAGGCCAGGAAGTTCTACTAATATTCTGTCATTTCCTCTTTTAAGAATATTGGGTTCATTCGTTCCAACTTCATCTATTCTCCTTCTTACTATTTCAAGAGCCTGTTCCTGTGAAGATGTTTTGAGCTTTATTAAACCTTGCTTAGAAAAAATTACACTTAAAAAATCATTCTCTTCAGTTATTTCTAGCTGGTGTGATTTAAATCTTTCATAATAAGGATTTATCTCACTTTCTTTATCGTTAAATATATCTAAGACTTTTTGTTTATCTTTCTCATTAACTTTAAATAGAATTTTTTCATTTTGAAGTATGAAATTTATTAACTTTATGTTTTTTCCTTTAAAATAATCTCGTAAAGAGATCGTTAAATTTTGGAGTTTTTGTTCAATAACAGGTTTATTATCAATTTCTAATAAAAGATAAGATCCACCTTGAAGATCTAAACCAAGATTTATATTCCTTTTAAGAAAATTACTATCAAATTTAAATAAATTTGATGAAGCGATCAAAATTAGAAATAAAGATATAATTAGGATGAAAATTATCTTTATTTTAGAAAAATATAACACACTATTAATTAGACTATTTCTTTGGTTCTTGAGAATTCATTAAGCTTTGAATTCCTGTGCCTCTAATGACTTCAACGGTTACATTTTCTGCAATTTCAACCTCAACTTTATCATTATCTACAACCCTTGTAATAATCCCAGTTATTCCACCTGATGTAACAACTTTATCTCCTTTTTTTAAATTTTCGACCATAGTCCTATGTTCTTTGACTTTTTTTTGTTGAGGTCTAATAAGGAAAAAATAAAATATTACAAAAATTAATATTAACGGTATAAACTGACCAAATCCTGAACTATCCATAAAACTCCTAATTTTAGTTTGAATATTTATACTATCTAATGAATTAAAACAACTTTATTTAAGTGAAATTTTTTCTAAATTATTCATATAAGGACGCAACACTTTTGGGATTAGAATAGAGCCATCTTTTTTTTGATAGTTTTCTAAAATTGCGATCAAAGTTCTTCCTATTGCTAGACCGCTACCATTTAATGTTCCAACATGTTTTGTGTCATTATTTTGAGTTTTATATCTTGCTTTCATTCTGCTTGCTTGAAACGTTGAACAAGAAGAACAAGAAGATATTTCACGATATCTATTCTCCGATGGTAACCATACTTCTAAATCGTAAGTTTTTTCTGCACTAAATCCCATATCTCCGCTACACAGGATAACTTTTCGATAAGGTAATTCAAGTAGATCAATATTAGTTGCACAGTTAGTCATTCTCTCAAGTTCCTCTAGACAATTTTCTTGCTCTACAATACTAACAAGTTCAACCTTATAAAATTGATGTTGTCTTATCATCCCTTTCGTATCCTTACCGTAACTACCTGCCTCTTTTCTAAAACAAGGAGTAGAAGCAACAAATCTCATTGGTAAATCTTTTTGATTTATAATTTTATCTTTAACAATATTTGTTAAAATCACTTCAGCTGTTGGTATAAGAAATTTTCTTTCATTTCCATCCTCGATTTTAACCTCAAATTGATCGTTTTCGAATTTAGGTAATTGGCCTGTACCATACATAGTGCTTTCTGAAGCTAATAATGGTGGTGATATTTCGCTATAACCATTTTTAGTTACATGAGTATCTAACATGAAATTTGATAACGCTCTTTCCAATAAGGCTAGTTTATCTTTTGCAAAAACAAATCTTGATCCTGTAGTCTTTGTTGCTAATTCAAAATCAAGCATGCCAAGATTTTCTCCTAATTCATAATGACTTTTAACTTTAAAATCAAAATTTGGGATTGTTCCAGATTTCATGACTTCAATATTGTTATTTTCATCTTTACCAATTGGAACATCCTTGTGTGGAATATTCGGAATATTTGATAAAATACTATCTAATTCTATTTTAATTTTTTTTTGCTCTACTGTAATCTCATCAATATCTTGGGATAATTTTTTTGATTTTTCAAACAATGATTTATCTTTAGATTTAGATATTTCTTTTTTTTCTTGCTCTAAAGATTCTTTTTTTTGAATTAATTCTCTATTTTTTTTGTCTAATTTTTCTAAATTTGAAATATTTATTTCAATAGATCTTTTTTCTAAAGACTTTTTAAAACTATTAAAATCTTTTCTAATCTCTTTAAGATTGTGCATCAGATTTTTCTAAATTTTTATTTTCAATAAACCTTACTGAAAAAATTGATAATTCATATAAAATTAGTAAAGGTATCGCTAATCCAATTTGGGTTATTGGATCAGGTGGTGTTAATAATGCGGCCGCTGCAAATATAATTACAACAACATATTTTCTTCTTTTTTTTAAAAAATCAGAGTCAACTAATCCCACTCTTGCTAACAAACTTAAAACAACTGGAAGCTGAAAACTTATTCCAAACGCAAAAATTAATTTCATAACTAAAGATAGATATTCATTCACTTTAGCTTCTAATTGAATTGGCAAATTGGTAGAAAAACCTGAGCTTTCAAAAGAAAGAAAAAATTTAATTGCTAAAGGCATTATCAGATAATAGACAAGTAATCCTCCTAAAAAAAATAATATAGGTGTTAAAACTAAATAAGGTAAAATTGCAATTTTTTCATGCTTGTAAAGTCCTGGCGCAATAAACTTCCATATTTGCATTAAAATATAAGGACAAGTTACAAAAAAAGCAGTGAAAAAGGAAACTTTCAGATAAGTTAAAAAGGTCTCTTGAAGAGCCGTAAATATTAATCTTCTATTTGTCTCATCGTCTTTGACTGCTTTGGCATAAGGTTCAACCAAAAAACCATAAATATGCTCAGCAAAAAAATAACATCCTACAAAAAAAATAATTAAAAATATAAAACTGTGAATTAACCTTTTTCTTAATTCGGCTAAATGACTAATAAAACCTGTG
>LULE01000313.1_pt1 | contig 16942 bp, 13 predicted proteins | sample 728231 | NCBI WGS metagenome assembly LULE01 (sample SAMN03860297, study PRJNA289734) | marine metagenome | biome: seawater column; feature: ocean; material: water; isolation source: Red Sea water column Station 192 - depth 10m | place: Saudi Arabia: Red Sea | collected 2011-10-15 | depth 10 m | reverse complement strand
CCCGCCAATATGCGAAGCGGCAATATACCTGGTTCCGCCACCAGCCCCCCGCCGGATGGCCACGCCACGAAGAGTCATTATCCGTCGATTCAATCAATCAAATCGCAATATTATTACGTGATAGACTGTTGACAGGATAGAATCATATACCTATTGCCCGCTGCCTGCTGCGGCGCAACAAGGCCGCGGACAGGCTGCGTCCAGCATCGGGCCGCACGAAGAAAGGAGCGCGTGTCGTGAAGGAAATGAGTGGTGCCGACATGGTGGTTCAGGCGCTGGTCGACCTCGGGGTCGATACGGTGTTCGGCTATCCGGGCGGCGCGGTGCTTCCGATCTACGATGCCCTCTTCAATCATCCCTCGATCAAGCATGTCCTCGTTCGCCACGAACAGGCCGCGACCCACGCGGCAGAGGGCTATGCGCGCTCGACCGGCAAGCCCGGCGTCGTGCTCGTCACATCGGGGCCGGGCGCGACCAATGCCGTCACCGGCATCACCGACGCGCTGCTCGATTCGATCCCGATGGTCGTGCTGACGGGTCAGGTGCCGACGACGCTGATCGGCACCGACGCCTTTCAGGAATGCGACACGGTGGGCATCACGCGCCACTGCACCAAGCATAATTATCTGGTCATGGACCCCGACCGGCTGGGCGCCGTGATTCACGAGGCTTTCTACATCGCGACGCACGGCCGCCCCGGCCCCGTCGTCATCGACATTCCGAAGAATGTTCAGGTCGCAACGGGCAGCTACAGCGTGCCCGAAAAGATTGAGCATCAAAGCTATCGTCCGCAGGTCGAACCCGATGCCGGCGCCATCGCGCAGGCGATCGACATGATCGCCGCGGCCGAACGCCCGATCTTCTATACCGGCGGCGGCGTCATCAACGCCGGCCCCGACGCCAGCGCGGCGCTGCGCCAGCTCGTTAGCCTGACCGGCGCACCGATCACCTCGACCCTGATGGGGCTGGGCGCCTTCCCGTCGGACGATCCCAAATGGCTCGGCATGCTCGGCATGCACGGCACCTATGAATCGAACATGGCGATGAACCGCGCCGACCTCATCATCGCAGTCGGCGCGCGCTTCGACGATCGCGTCACCGGCCGCCTCGACGCCTTCGCGCCCGAGGCGAAGAAGATCCACATCGACATCGACCGCAGCTCGATCAACAAGATCGTCCCGGTCGACATCGCGGTCGTCGGCGATGCCGGCCGCGCGCTCGATGCGCTCATCGCCGCCTGGGCCGACAAGGGTCACAAGGCGCGCGATCTTGGCGAATGGTGGCGCCGCATTGACGGGTGGCGCGCGACGCGCTGCCTCGACTTTCCCGAAAAGAAGGACGCGGGCGCCGAAATCATGCCGCAGCGTGCGGTCAAGGCGCTGTTCGACGCGACCCGCGGCCGCGATCCGATCATCACCACCGAAGTCGGCCAGCACCAGATGTGGGCGGCGCAGCATTTCGGCTTTGCCGCGCCCAACCGCTGGCTCACCTCGGGCGGGCTCGGCACGATGGGCTACGGATTCCCCGCCGCCGTCGGCGCACAAATCGCGCACCCGAACCGCTTGGTTGTCTGCATCGCGGGCGAAGCCTCGCTCCAGATGAACATTCAGGAAATGGGTACGGTCAGCCAGTACCGCCTGCCGGTGAAAATCTTCATCCTCAACAATGAATGGATGGGGATGGTCCGCCAGTGGCAGGAATTGACCTACGAAAGCCGTTATTCGAACAGCTATTCGGACAGCCTGCCCGATTTCGTGAAACTGGCCGCGGCCTATGGCTGGACCGGCCTGCGCATCGACACGCTCGGCGAGCTCGAGGACGGCATCCGGCAGATGATCGAAACGCCGGGCCCGGTGATCGTCGACTGCCGCGTTGCCAAGCTCGCCAACTGCTTCCCGATGATCCCGTCGGGCGCGGCGCACACCGACATGATCCTCCAGCCGAGCGACGTCATCGGCACGATGGACGACGAAGCGAAAGCGCTGGTGTGATGATGGCAGACGCTCTTCATCCCTTCCCGCCTGCGGGAGGGGCAGCGAGGCTTGCGAACTTGTTCGCTAGCCGCAGCGGGGTGGGCGCCGCAACGCCGCCTGCTCGCTGCGCTCGCACCCACCCCTCGATCCCCTCCCGCAAGCGGGAGGGGAAGGAATAACAATGAAAATCACCACCGAAACGGGCGAGCGCCATGTCCTCGCCGTCACCGTCGATAACGAGGCGGGTATCCTGGCCAAGATCACCGGGCTCTTCTCGGCGCGCGGCTATAATATCGAAAGCCTGACCGTCGCCGACATCAGCGCCGATCATGCGCTGTCGCGGATCACCATCGTCACCTCGGGTCCGCCCGCGGTGATCGACCAGATCATCGCGCAGCTCGACCGGCTGGTGCCGGTGCATCAGGTCACCGACCTCACCGATCAGCGACAAGGTCGACCGCTTCATCGCGCTGATGCGCGAATGCGGTCTGGTCGAGGTCGGCCGCACCGGCATCGTCGCCATCGCCCGCGGGCCGGAGGCGCTTTAGAGTTTAACCAAACCATTGTCATTCCCGCGAAAGCGGGAACCCAGGGAAGGGTCAGCCGACACACGCTCTGGGTCCCCGCTTTCGCGGGGATGACAAACAGATGAACATACAAAGGGGTTACAGGACATGCAGGTTTACTACGATCGCGACGCCGACCAGGATCTGATCAAGAACAAGAAGGTCGCCATCCTCGGCTACGGCAGCCAGGGCCACGCCCATGCGCAGAATCTGCGCGACAGCGGGGTCAAGGATGTCGCGATCGCGCTGCGTCCCGGCTCGGCGACCGCGAAGAAGGCCGAAGGCGCCGGCTTCCGCGTCCTGTCGAACAAGGAAGCCGCCGCCTGGGCCGACGTCATCATGATCGCGGCGCCCGACGAGCATCAGGCAAGGATTTATTACGACGATCTCGCCGACAATCTGAAGCCCGGTGCCGCGCTCGCCTTCGCGCACGGCCTCAACGTCCATTTCGGCCTCATCGAACCGCGCGCCGACATCGACGTCTTCATGGTCGCGCCCAAGGGCCCCGGCCACACGGTGCGCAGCGAATATCAGAAGGGCGGCGGCGTTCCCTGCCTGATCGCGGTTGCACAGGAAGCATCGGGCAACAGCGGCAACGGCCACGCCAAGGCGCTCGCCCTCAGCTATGCCTCGGCGGTCGGCGGCGGTCGCAGCGGCATCATCGAAACGACCTTCAAGGAAGAGTGCGAAACCGATCTTTTCGGCGAACAGGCGGTGCTCTGCGGCGGCATCACCCATCTGATCCAGGCGGGTTTTGAAACGCTGGTCGAGGCGGGCTATGCCCCCGAAATGGCCTATTTCGAATGCCTCCACGAAACCAAGCTGATCGTCGATCTTCTCTATGAAGGCGGCATCGCGAACATGCGCTATTCGATCTCGAACACCGCCGAATATGGCGACATCAAGACGGGTCCGCGTATCATCACCGAAGAGACGAAGGCCGAAATGAAGCGCGTCCTCGCCGACATCACCTCGGGCCGCTTCGTCAAGGATTTCGTCCTCGACAACCAGGCCGGCCAGCCCGAACTCAAGGCCAGCCGCAAGGCCGCCGCAGCGCATCCGATCGAACAGACCGGCGCCCAGCTGCGCGCGATGATGCCGTGGATCGCCAAGAACAAGCTGGTCGACAAGGCAAAGAATTAAGCCACCTTGCTCCCTCCTCATGCCGTTCGTGCTGAGGAGGGACTGAGCACCGGCGAAGGCCCGTCTCGAAGCACCGCACGCCTTCGGTCCTTCGAGACGCCCCTTCGACAAGCTCAGGGGCTCCTCAGGACAAACGGAATTGGATAGCCCAATTTTCGCCGCCCACCGCGCCGATCTCGCCGTGCTCGCCGCCGACGGCCGCCGCCGCGCGCTCGCGCCGCGCGCCGGGATCGATTTCGCCTCGAACGACTATCTCGCGCTAGCGGGTTCCTACGCGCTCGCCGAAGCGCTGGCGCAGGGCGCCGCACGCGGCATTCCGGCCGGTTCGGGCGGCTCGCGGCTGCTGCGCGGCAACCATGCCGAGCATGAAGCGCTCGAGGCGCATGCGGCGCGCCACTATGGCACCGAGGCGGCGCTCTTCTTCCCCACCGGCTTCGCGGCCAACGCCGCGCTGTTCGCGACGCTGCCGCAGCGCGGCGACCTGCTCGTCCACGACGCGCTGATCCATGCGAGCGCGCACGACGGGATGAAACTCGGCCGCGCCGACCGCACAGCGGCTGCGCATAACGACCCGCAAGCCTTTGAAGACGCTATCCTCCGCTGGCGCGCAGGCGGCGGCACCGGCACGCCATGGATCGCGGTCGAAAGCCTCTATTCGATGGACGGCGACAGGGCTCCGCTCGCCGACCTCGCCGCTATCGCCGACCGTCACGACGCGGTGCTGATCGTCGACGAGGCGCATGCGACGGGCGTCTATGGCCCGGCAGGACAGGGGCTTGCCCACGCGCTCGCGCCGCGCGCCAATCTGATCACGCTCCACACCTGCGGCAAGGCGCTGGGCTGCGAAGGCGCGTTGCTCTGCGGCCCCGCGATCGTCCGCGATTTCCTCGTCAACCGCGGCCGTCCCTTCATCTTCTCGACCGCGCCCTCGCCGCTCATGGCGTGGCTCGTCCGCCAGGCGCTCGAAATCGTCGCCGAACAGCCCGAGCGCGCGGCACGGCTCTCGGGGCTCGTCCGCCACGCCGAAAAGCGGCTCGCGGCGCTCAGCATCGCGCCGAGCGGCAGCCAGATCATCCCCGTCGTCATCGGCGACAACGCCCGCACGATGCGGATTGCCGCCATGCTGCAGGCCGAGGGTTTCGACATCCGCGGCATCCGCCCGCCGACGGTGCCGCAGGGCACGGCGCGGCTGCGCATCGCGATCACGCTCAACGTCTCGACCCGCGACATCGACGCGATGGTCGATGCGCTGTCGGCGGCGATGGCGGCGGCATGACCCGCTTCGTCGTCACCGGCACCGATACCGGCATCGGCAAGACCGTCTTTTCGGCGGCGCTCGCGGGCGCGCTCGGCCTGCCCTACTGGAAGCCGATCCAGTCGGGGCTTGAAGAGGAAACCGACAGCGAAGCCGTCGCGCGCCTCGCCGGCGTTCGCGTCCATCCTGAAACCTGGCGTCTCGTCACCCCCGCCTCGCCGCACCTTGCCGCCGAAATCGACGGCGTGACCATCGACGCCGACGCGCTCGTCCCGCCGCCCGGCGACCTGTTGATCGAAGGCGCGGGCGGCGCGCTCGTCCCCGTCACCCGCACGCTGCTCTACGCCGACCTGTTCGCGCGCTGGCAGATCCCCGTGATCGTCTGCGCGCGCACCGCGCTCGGCACGATCAACCACAGCCTGCTCACGATCGAAGCCCTCAAGGCCCGCCACGTCCCCATCCACGGCATCGCCTTCGTCGGCGAGGCGGCCCCCGACAGCGAAGCGATCATCGCGGCCCTATCGGGCACAAAGCGCCTCGGCCGCCTGCCGGCCGTCGATCCGCTGACGCCGGACAATCTGGCGGCCGCTTTCACCGAAAATTTCAGCATCGCGGATTTCTCCTGACCCCCGCGATTTGCAACGCATCGGTTTTCCACTAGACGAGGACTATGTGGATACGGTCCATTTTCGGTCTATTTGTCGGCGCCTACGCAGGCGGGGTAGTTGCCAGCTACGGCATGCTAATTTGGCTCGACATCAGATTGTCCGATCCGACTCTAGGTGTTTATCCGGTCTATTTCGGCGCCGCCGTCATGTTTTTTACGCTCCCCGGCGCGATCATGGTGGCCGGCATCTTCAATGAGCTGACGCACAAGGGGTTCAGACGCTCGGCCGCCTATGCGCTCGCCGGAGCCGTCGGGACGCTGATTGGGGGACTCATTCTCGCTATCCTTTTCGCGGATTGGCGGTCGATGGTGATCGGTGGTTTGTACGGTGCTTCCACCTCCGCCTGTTGGGCGGCGGTCGATGCATTGTTGAGAGCGGTCGCGCGCGCCAAGTCGACCATGGATTTAGCGGACGACTTCAACCTGACGGATCTCCGCTAACCCATCCTTGCTCCCCGACGAGAAGAAATGACCACGTCCCCCTCTCCCATCTGGCACCCCTTCACCCAGCACGGCCTCGGCGACGCCATCCCGCTCATCGCCCGCGGCGAGGGCGCGCGCCTTTACGACGCCGACGGCAACTATTGGATCGACGCGATCTCTAGCTGGTGGGTCACCACCCACGGCCATGCGCACCCGAAAATCATGGCTGCGATCCGGGCCCAGACCGAAAAGCTCGACCAGCTCATTTTCGCAGGCTGGACGCACGAGCCCGCCGAAAGCCTCGCCGCCGAACTGATCCGCATCACCCCCGCCCCGCTCACCCGCGTCTTCTTTTCGGACTCGGGCTCAACCAGCGTCGAGGTCGCGCTCAAGATGGCGCTCGGCTACTGGTTCAACATCGGCGAGGCGCGCAGCCGCATTCTCGTGCTCGACCACAGCTATCATGGCGACACGATCGGCACGATGTCGGTCGGCGAGCGCGGCGTCTACAACCGCGCGTGGCAACCTTTGCTGTTCGACGTGGGCACCATCCCCTTCCCCCATGAGGCCATGGAACAGGCTACGCTCGACGCGCTCGAAGCCGCTTGCCTTCAAAAACCCGCCGCCTTCATCGTCGAACCGCTGATCCTCGGCGCCGGCGGCATGCTGATCTATCCCGCATGGGTGCTCGCCGAGATGCGCGCCATCTGCGCCGCGCACGGCGTGCTCTTCATCGCCGACGAGGTGATGACCGGCTGGGGCCGCACCGGCACGCGCTTCGCCTGCGACCAGGCGGGGGTGATCCCCGATATCGTCTGCCTGTCGAAAGGCCTCACCGGCGGCGCGATGCCGCTCGCGGTAACGCTGTGCAGCGAAGCGATCTTCGCGGCGCATTATTCGCCCGATCGCGCGAAGACCTTCTATCATTCGTCGAGCTACACGGCGAACCCCATCGCCTGCGCCGCCGCCAACGCCAATCTCGCCATCTGGCGCGACGAACCGGTGCAGCAGCGCATCGACGCGCTCGCTGATGCCCAGGCCGCGCACCTCGCGATGCTGGCCACCGATCCGCGCATCGCCAATCCGCGCCGCCTCGGCACCATCGCCGCGCTCGATCTCGTGGTCGCCGATGCGGGCTATCTTTCGGCGCTCGCTCCCCGCCTCACCGCCTTCTACCGCGATCGCTGCGTGCTGCTGCGCCCGCTCGGCAACAGCGTCTATGTCATGCCGCCCTATTGCACCGGCGCCGACGAACTCGCTGAAATATGGGCCGCCATCGCCGCGTCGCTCGACATCGCCTGAGCCCGGTTCGGCTGGCGTTCATCTTCATGCGCCTATCGCGGACGCGGGGATGGTCAGAGGGAACGCCATGTCGATTTCAACCGCCGCCCCGTCGCTGCTGCTCGCCGCCGCCATGCTGCTGGCTCCGCTACCTGCCGCCGCGCAGGACGAAAGCCTCGCACAGCACAGCGAACCGCCCGAACGCATCTCCTTTCTCGTCACCTATGGCGATGACCATTGTCCGGTCGCCGAGGGTGAGGAGATCGTCGTCTGCGCCCAGCGCCCCGAATCGGACCGCTACCGCGTGCCGAAGGAGTTGCGCGGAAAGGATGACGACACGTCGGTCGGCGGCAGCGCGTGGGGCGCCCGCGTCGAGGATTATGACAATATCGCCCGCCTGACGCGCCCCGACAGTTGCTCGGTCATCGGCTCTTACGGCTTTACCGGCTGCACCGCGGCGATGCTGCGCCAATGGTTTGCGGAGCGCCGCGCCGCGGGGCAATAGCGCCCGACTCCCGATTTGCGCCGCGCCGCGATTTTGCCTAACCCCTTGGCTTCCGGCTTCGCCGCCTTGTCGGCGCGGCCGTTCGCGGGGGGCGGAATATGCGGCGGATGCGGGCGATGCTGGCGGGGATATGGGCGGCGTTCTGGCTCGTCGCCGCGCTTCCGGCCGCGGCGCAGATCGCCCCCGACCTGTCACCCGCGACCGCCGAAAAGGTGGCCGAGAATGACCGCAAGGAACTGGCGGCCGATCTCACCGACCGCGCCGCCATCTCCGAACGCACGCTCAAGCTGATCGCCGTCGACCGCGGCGAAAACAGCGCCCCCTATCTCGCCAAGCTGCTCGTCCACGCAAACAATCTCAGCTGGGCGCACCGGGCACCCGAATCGCGGCAGGCGCTCGTGCGCGCGGTCGAAATCGCCACCCGGCTCTACGGAGCGGGCACCTATGCGACCGCCGATGTCGAACGCCAATATGCGCTCGCGCTGCGCATCAACGGCTACCGCGAAGAGGCGATCGAGCCCTTCTCCCATTATGTCTATGCGCTGACCGAGGAAGCCTATGGCTGCGGCCGCCGCGTCCCCGGCATGGTGATGGGCTGCGCGCGCGACGATACCGACCTCGGCGATACGCTGCTCGAATATGGACAGATGCTCAACGACGTCGGGCGCGCCAGCGAAGCCGTCACCGCTTTCGATGCCGTCATCGCGCGCTTCGAACCGCGCTGGGCGGGGTGCGAGGGCCCGGCATGGGGCACGCGCTGCGACCAGGCGCGCGACAAGCGCGCCGACATGCTGTCGAGCTACGCCGCGCTGCTTGCCCTCGTCGGCCGCGCCGACGACGCCGGGGCGCTGCGCAAGCGGCTGTTCGACGACAGCCTCGCCGCGATCGAGGCCTGTGCCGGCGACGATTGCGAAGGCCCCGATTTCCGCCTCGTGCGCCGTTATTACGACTATCGCGCCGCGCTTGCGGCAGCGAACCGCCCCGACGACGCACTCGCCCTCGACGAACGCATCCTCGCGATCCTGGTGGCCAGCCCGCATTATACGAAGGGCAAGGCGGGCAGCGGCGAATATTTCGACAAGGATATGGTCAATGACGTGACCGGCATCGCCGAAGCCTATGCCAAGGCCGCGGTCGCCGCGGGAAAGGCCGACCGCGCGCGCGATCAGCTTGCCCGCTACGGTTTCGGCGCGCTCGTCGGCACCCAGCTCGCCGGGGTCGATTTCGACGCCGAGCAAAAGGCGATCGAGGCCGAGAGGCGCGCCCTGTCGAGCTATGGCGACGAGGCCGAACGCATCGCCAACAGCCGCCGCAAGGTGGCGCTGTTCGCCGGTCATTATGGCAAGGACAGCGACGAATATGCCAAGGCGCTGCGCGATCTGGCTTGGGATCTCGACGATCTGCCCGCCAATGACGCCGAATCCGAAGCCGTTTACCGCGAGGCGCTGGCCGTCGAACGCAAGGCGTTCGGCGCGGGCGATTTTCGCACCCTTCACGCGCTCGACAATCTGACCACCTTCCTCAAGAAGCGCGACCGCAGCGCCGCCGCGATCGCTGTGCTGGCCGATGTGCTGGGCGATCCCGCCAACGACCATGTCGCCCTCTATCTCGACCCCGACCGACGCTCGGCGCGGCGCGGCAGCTTCGGCGATCCCGACGACACACTCAACGCGCTCAAGGCCGATCTTTCCGAACTGCTGCTGCGCACCGGCGGCGACCCGGCGCCGGCGCTCGCCGCCGCGCGCCATGCCGCGCTGGGCATGACCAGTTTCCGCGACGCGCTCGGCTTCGACCGTTTCGACGAAATGAAGCTAGACTGGGTGACCGCCGATCCTTGGGCATGGCTCGGCGAACGGCGCTACGCCGACTATTTCCTGCTTTATGCCGACGCTCTGTGGGCAAAGGGCGCGCACGACGGCGCCGCCGCCGAACAGGCATTTGCCGCGCTGCAGGATGCGATGGCAGGCACGACCAGCCGCGCCGTCGCGCGCGCCGCCGCCGAACGCGCCGCGGCGCGCGCCTCGGTTTCGCCGCTCGTCGAAGAACGGCGCCAGATCGACACGGCGATCGCGGCGCTCAACACGAAGCTCGAAACGCTCCCCGACGACCCCGCCGAACGCCAGCGTCAATTTTCGGCACTGCAATCCGAAATCGCACGCAAGGACGATCGCCGGGCGCAGGTCGATGCTGCGATCGCCGCGGCGACCCCCGATTATTTCGCGCTGATCCGGCCGCGTCCGCTCGGCATGGCAGAGGCGCAGGCGCTGCTCGCGCCCGACGAAGCCTTCGTCATGCTCGTGCCGTCCGAATTTGGCACCCATGTCCTGCTCGTCACCCATGACAAGCTGCGCTGGAACCGCGCCGACATGCCCGCGGCAGAGGTCAACGCGCATGTTCGCCGCCTGCTGTGGGACGTCGGCGCCAGCATCGACGTGACGCCCGAAGAGGATGCGAAATGGTCGGCCGAGGGCGAAGGCGATTTCCCCTTCGATCGCGGCACCGCCTGGCTGCTCTACGACCGGCTGCTCGCGCCCTTCGCCGCCGACCTTGCCGGCAAGCGCCATCTCTTTACTGCCGCGACCGGGTCGCTTTCCTCGCTGCCGCTCGGCATCCTCGTTACCGAAAAGCCGACCGGCGCCGATGGCGATCCCGCAGTGCTGCGCGCAACCAAATGGCTCGCCGACGGCCCCGCCCTGCTTCAGCTTCCTTCGCTCCAGTCGCTGCAATTGCTGCGCGCGGTCGCGGCGCGCGGCGATGGCCAGGCGGGCACGCGCATGGTCGGCTTCGGCGATCCGGTGCTCGAGGGTCAGGCGGCCGCGCGCGGCATCGCCGACGCCCGCGCGCGCGGCACGCGGAGCAGCGGGCTGACCGTGACCGCCGGGCTGCAACCCGCGATCGGCGATGCGCCGCCGCTCGCCGATCCCGCGGCGCTGCGCCGCCTTGCCCGGCTGCCGGGGACCGAGGCCGAATTGAAGGCGATGCAGGCGCTGCTCGGCGCCGATGCCGCGCGCCTCTATCTCGCCGGCACCGCGACCGAAACCAATCTCAAGCGCAGCGATCTTGAACATCTCTCGGTGCTGTTCCTCGCGACCCACGGGCTGATCGCGGGCGAGGTGAAGGGGCTTGCCGAACCCGGGCTCGTCTTCACCCCGCCCGCCACCGCGACGCCGCTCGACGACGGACTGCTCACCGCTTCCGAAGTCGCGGGGCTGCACCTCGGCGCGCGCTGGGTCGTGCTGTCGGCGTGCAACACCGCCTCGGGCGACGGCAGCGAAGGGGCGCCGGGGCTGTCGGGACTGGCGCGCGCCTTTTTCTTCGCCGGCGCCGAAAGCCTGCTCGCCTCGCACTGGCCGGTACGCGACGATGTCGCCTCGGTGCTCACCGTGCGCTTGTTCGAACTGATGCAGCAGAACCCCGGCCTCTCGCGCGCCGAGGCGTTGCAGCGCGCAATGCGCGATATCCGCAACGATCCGCGCGCCGACGATTTCCTCAAAAGCTGGTCGCACCCCAGCGCCTGGGCGCCTTTCTCGCTGATCGGCGACGGGATCGACTGAGCGGACGAAACGCTGCGTTTCCGGGCGGCGCGATTGACGGCGCCGCGCGCCCTCGCCTAGCATCCGTCTTCCCAACAGGAGGCTTCCGCTCATGCGCCGTATCGCATCGCTCACCACGCTTTTCGCTCTCGCCGTCGTTGCCGTTCCCGTCGTCGTCGCCCAGGCGCCCAGCGCCCCCGGCGCGCCCGACAAGAGCCGCGTCACCGCCGGCACCTATGCCGCCGATCCTGCGCATACGATGGTCGTGTGGCGCGTCGATCACCTCGGCTTCAGCAACTATACCGGCATCTTCGGCGACGTGACCGGCACCCTCATACTTGATCCCGCCAACCCCGCCGCCGCAAAGGTCGATGTCACCATCCCGGTGTCGAAGGTCACTACCGCCAGCGCCGGTTTGACCGGGCATCTGCTGCGCGCGGGCAAGGACGGCGGCAAGCCCGACTTCTTCGGCCCCGCCCCTGCCGACGCCCGCTTCGTCTCGACCGCGGTCGTCCTCGACGACGACGGGACCGAGGCAAAGGTCACCGGCAACCTTACGCTCAATGGCGTTACCCGCCCCGTCACCCTCGACGTCGAATTTCACGGCGCGGGCATGGGGATGACCAAGAAGGAAACCGTCGGTTTCGAAGCCGAAACGACGATCAAGCGCAGCGACTTCGGCGTCCTCTACGGCATCCCCTTCGTCAGCGACGAGGTGAAGCTCGACATCCACGCCGCCTTCGAAAAACAGTGACGCGTCAATCTGTCACACAGTGCCGCTAGCCAGGGGGCGGGGTCCGGTTGGGGCCCCGCCCTTTTCGCAGGAGTCGGCACGATGAGCGAACTGGTACGCGAAATAGTCGAGGTGGCCGCCATGGTCGGCGGCGATGCGGACGATCCGCTGCTGATTGTCGAGGCCGACGGCCTCGCCCCCACCGCCGGATGGACGCATGTCCGGCTCGAACCCCATGTCTACATCACCCCGCCCGACGACGGGGTGCAGGACTTCGACCTTGTCGGCGATCGCCCGGCGGGCAGCGCCGCCGATGCGCTCGCCCCGGTCGAGGCGGGCTGGGAAGGCCCGCTCGCCGACTGGCTGATCGGCGTGCGCATCCACGCCGCCGACAATATGGTCGAGGAGGAAGTCTTCGAATTCGACGATGATTTCGACGACGACGACGACGACGACGCCCGCGATCCCGCCGAAGGCCACGTCCGCGACAACGAAGACGCCTGAGGGGGGCAACGCCCTCCCCCACCCCTAACCCCACCCTGCGCCGGGCCGCCACCCATCCTCCCGGAAGGCGGTCCGGCGACATTTTCGCACGTTCCCCTTGCCAAGCGCGACATTATGCATCATGGGGGCGCCATGCGCGGCAACGCTCTTCTTCTTCTGCGACTTACACGCCCTTGGGCGTGACACTGGCTGCGCGCTAGTCGCGGCCACCCGCTCAAGGGTCCGATCGACACAGCCAGCCAATCCCAGCAGAAGAAGTTCCCTCCCATGACCATGCTCCGCGACCCTTCGGTCAAATATCGCCCCTTTCCGCAGATTCCGCTGACCGATCGCCAATGGCCGTCGCGCACGATCACGCGCGCGCCGATCTGGCTGTCGACCGATCTGCGCGACGGCAACCAGTCGCTGATCGATCCGATGGATGCCGAGAAAAAGACGCGCTTCTTCGACCTGCTCGTGCGCTGCGGGCTGAAGGAGATAGAGGTCGGCTTCCCCGCCTCGGGCGCGACCGATTTCGACTATATCCAGAACCTCGTCCGCTCGGGCCGCATCCCCGATGACGTCACGCCGCAGGTGCTGACGCAGAGCCGCGCCGACCTCATCCGCACCAGCTTCGACAGCCTGGCGGGCGCGAAAACCGCGATCGTCCACGTCTACAACGCCGTCGCGCCCGCGTGGCGCAAGATCGTCTTCGGCATGGACAAGGCCGATATCAAGGCGATCGCGGTCGAGGGTGCGAAGCAGCTGCGCGACAATGCGGCGCGCCTGCCCGATACCGACTGGCGCTTCGAATATAGCCCCGAATGTTTCTCGACGACCGAGATCGATTTCTCGATCGAGGTCTGCGCCGCGGTGATGGACATTCTCCAGCCCACCGCCGACAAGCCGATCATCCTCAACCTGCCCGCGACGGTCGAGGCGGCGACCCCCAATATCTACGCCGACCAGATCGAATATTTCGGCAAGCATCTGCCGAACCGCGACGCCGCGCTGATCAGCCTGCACACGCACAACGACCGCGGCACCGGCGTCGCCGCGGCCGAGCTGGGGCTGCTCGCCGGCGCCGACCGCGTCGAAGGCTGCCTGTTCGGCAATGGCGAGCGCACCGGCAACACCTGCCTCGTCACCATCGCGCTCAACATGTATACACAGGGCGTCGATCCCGAGCTCGATTTCTCGGACATCGATCAGGTCATCCAGACGGTCGAATATTGCAACAATATCCCCGTCCACCCGCGCCACCCCTATGGCGGCGATCTGGTCTACACCGCCTTTTCGGGCAGCCATCAGGACGCGATCAAGAAAGGCTTCGCCGCGCGCGAACGCCAGAATGACGAGGCGTGGGAAGTGCCGTACCTGCCGATCGACCCCGCCGACCTCGGCCGCAGCTACGAAGCGGTGATCCGCGTCAACAGCCAGTCGGGCAAGGGCGGCGTCGCCTGGGTGCTCGAACAGGACAAGGGGCTGAAACTGCCCAAGAAGATGCAGGCCAGCTTCAGCCACGTCGTCCAGGCGCTCGCCGACGAAACGAGCCGCGAACTCGCCGCCGACGACATCTGGCAGGCGTTCGAACGCGCCTATCTCGCCACCGAAGGCAAACGCTTCCAGCTCGTCGACTGGCATGAGACCCATTCGGGCGCCGACCGCATCTTCGCCGGCAAGCTGACCATCGACGGCACCGAACGCAGCGTCAGCGGCCGCGGCAACGGCCTGATGAGCAGCGTCATCGCCGCCCTCGCCGAGAGCGGCGGCCCGCTGATGGACATCGTCGACTACAGCGAACACGCGATCGGCCAGGGCAGCAATGTGCAGGCCGCGGCTTACGTGGAGTGCCGCACCGCCGACGGGAAGAGCCTGTTCGGCTGCGGGCTGGATACGGACGTGGCGACGGCGAGTGTGCGGGCGATCCTCAGCGCGGCGAATGGGGCTTAGCGCGTAAAACTCCGCTCAGTCTCAACTGTTCGCAGCTGGAGGACTTTCTTCATTTCGCTGGCGCGCATCCGCGAACATACCCACAAGCAAGTCGAGTTTTCCTCGGATTTCTCGCTCTGCGCCGCCAGACAAGGTTGCCAACGGTATCAATCGGTGCAGTTCGCCTTTGGTGAGTAACATGGGCCTTCCCAGTATCTCTGCAAGCTTTCGAAAAAAGCATTCCGCGATCTTGCTTGCCTTACGTCGCTCGGTCTTAGCTTCCCAAACAAGCCTCGACGCATCATCTGTAGCTGTCGCCCAAGCTTCGTAGTCCTCCACACTCCCATCGAAGACCAACTCTGTCATCGTCTGCGACAGGGCTTGGTCGATAGATTCCCTGACTTGTTCCTGAAAAAGATCGTCAGTGGGATATTGACCAAGCGCGAAATCCTTCAAAAGTTTTGGCGTTATGAAATAATTCTCAATTTCATACCTTCGCCAATAACGGACCTGGAGCGGTCCATCATCTAAGTCCTTCCTGTTCTGTCCGTCGTTATCCAAGATCGCCAAACCACGCAGACCCGGCACAATCCCTCGCAAGCCATTAAAATGATCTCGAGGTGTTATACCAAAACCGCCCTCTACTCGTTCTAGTTCAGCATCTGCATCTTGAAAAGGGTAGTTGTTCTGAACATAAAAAGTGTTTATCCGCTCGTCCCAAATCTGAGCAACAGGATGGTTCAATGTCTCCGCCATAGCGCGTAACATATCAACGTCCGTTCCACCTTCAACATATAGAACATACCCGCGCTCCCGCGCCCTAACGTAATGCTCCGCTCCAAAATGCTTTAGACTATTTCTAATATCTTGCTTCTTTGCAAGATCATCTGATCGACCTTCCAAGAGAAGAGTCAAGTTTCTATCAAGTGCCTCGTCTAGTATCTGCTCAGAATGAGTTACAATTACGACCTGAGATCTATTTACACTCGCAATATCTCTGAGGAGAACATAAATTTGCTTTTGGCGCAAAATCTCCAAATGCGCATCAGGCTCATCGACGAGCAAAACGCTTCCTTTGTGAGAATATAAATAAGAGAACACAAGAAGAAGTTGAAGCATCCCCCTACCGGCAGAGGAAATATCCAAAGGCTCTTTGACTTCAGCTTGTTTATAAGAAAGGGTGATAGTTCCGCGAGACGTCTCTTGAGGCACCCCCAATTCAACGCTAAACAGTCTCTTTATCAAATCTCTAATTCGAATCCAGTCTTCCGGAGACGACTGATGCACCGAAAGACACAAGTTCCGTAGGACATCCGCCGTCCGCCCCTGACCGAGCAATACATCGATGCGACCGGGCTGAAGAATGGGTTCTTCGGTATCGAGACCAGACATCGGGTAGAGAAGTTCGACACGAATTGACGCCGCGTACTTAAGAAAATCGAGATCAGGCGCGACATCAGGGTCCGGGGTGCAATATACTAACTCGTCCCCCTGATTCCGAAATCTCATCGGCAGGGAACGAATTTCACCTTGGTATTCAACACCCACCGAAATCGTTAAATGGATATCGCTGTTACCTTTTCTGACCTGCGTGTTGTGCCAGAAAAACCGCGTTCGCTGAACAGGCACTGAAACGATGTTGAGTCGGTTCAGCGGGGTTGCCGTTCGCTCTTTGGCTGCCGAATCCTTCCGGGCATCATACCATGTACGCACAGCTTGGGACCATAGGGCCAAGGCTTGAATCGCACTCGTTTTTCCGCAGTTATTTGGGCCGATTAAAACTGCAGGATGATCCAGCTCAATTTTTTGCTTGTTGCCGAAGCGCTTGAAATTTTCGAGCTCCACATAGTGAAGAATGCGCAAAACCAGCCCCCTACGATTCTCAAACACTGCCACTTTGCCACGAGTTTATCTTCAAAGAGTGAGGGCGCATAGCCCAAGAGAAATCTGACCGGTCAAACCGCTTAATTGGCAAAATCCCCCCTTTCCTACAATTCACCCATATGGTTCATTCTCTCAGTTTCACCTAACCGAAAGGACGAACCGATGGACGACTCCCCTTACGATCCCGCGCATTTCCTCGCCCCCACCAGCTACCATTGGACACCCCGTCTCCAGCGCGACTTTCTGGAGGCTTTCGCCACCAACGGGTCGGTGAAGATTTCGGCGGCGAAGGTCGGCATGTCGCCGCCCGCCGTCTATCAGTTGAAACAGCGGCCCGAAGGGGCGGCGTTCCGGATCGGCTGCGCGGCGGCGGTGCTGATTGCGCGGACGCGGCTCGCCGACGAGCTGCTCGACCGCGCGATCTGGGGGCATGACGAAACCATCGAACTGCAACGCGAGGACGGCCGCAGCTTCGTCAAGCGCCGCCGCATCGACAGCCGCCTTGGCCTCGCGATGCTCGCGCGGCTCGACCGCATGGTCGAAACGCGGGCGCGCGCGGGCGAG